>VOFC01000623.1_pt1 | contig 70284 bp, 125 predicted proteins | sample 5384161 | NCBI WGS metagenome assembly VOFC01 (sample SAMN12384722, study PRJNA508395) | human gut metagenome | isolation source: healthy gut B | host: Homo sapiens
GTTACACTTTTCTTTTCTCTAATTGCATTAAAAATCAAATAAAGAATTTCGCTGTCCATTGTCCCAGTTATGTAATGATGTTTAAAAGCAAAATTACTCTCACTACTCTCCGTCTTATCAAGTAAATAGGAACCTATAACTCCACATGGAAGCACCTCCGAAAAATAGTCAAGCATACTTTTGTCAGGCAAATCTACGCTTTCAGCTCTTTGGTAATACACTGTCTTTCCCTGTTTCTTTGACGTCAAAATACCCAAGGACACGTATTTCTTAAGTTTCTTTCTAACTGTAGATTCATCAAACATTCTTGGATTAGAAAACTTAATGATGAAGAGTCTTGCCTCTCTTGTTCTTCTGATAGCCTCCTCAACTATAGGTCTTGTAAGACCATGTATCTTAATATCCATCTGAATAGCTGTGATACCCTCTGTTGTACCTGTTACCTTGAAGTCCATATCGCCGAAGAAGTCCTCAAGTCCCTGGATATCTGTAAGCACGATGTAATCATCATCTGTATCACCTGTAACAAGACCACATGAGATACCTGCAACCATGCTCTTGATAGGAACACCGGCAGCCATAAGTGACATACATGATGAACACGTTGATGCCATTGATGTTGAACCATTTGACTCAAATGTCTCAGATACTGTTCTTATTGCATATGGGAACTCCTCAGGTGATGGAAGTACAGGAAGAAGAGCTCTCTCAGCAAGGGCACCATGTCCGATCTCACGACGTCCGGGACCTCTTGAAACCTTTGTCTCACCTACTGAATATGAAGGGAAGTTGTAATGGTGCATATATCTCTTTGATGTAACATTCTCATCAAGTCCGTCGATCTTCTGGATCTCTGAAAGTGGGGCAAGTGTACATACGTTACAGATCTGTGTCTGTCCTCTTGTGAACATTGCTGAGCCATGTACTCTAGGCACGATATCTACCTCGGCTGCAAGCGGTCTGATCTGGTCGATGGCACGTCCGTCTGGTCTCTTGTGATCCTTTAAGATCATCTTTCTTACAGTCTTCTTCTGATACTGGTAGAGTGCTTCAGGAACAAGTGCAAGCCACTCTTCATTATCTGCAAATGCTTCCTCAAACTTATCTCTGATCTGTCTTATATTCTCTTCTCTTACCTGCTTCTCGTCTGTGAATACAGCAACCTCCATCTCAGCAGGTGTAACGATCTCTTTCATTGCCGCAAATAATTCCTCAGGAATTGCACAGCTCTCATATGAATGCTTTGGCTTACCAATCTCAGCAACGATCCTGTTAATGAACTCAATGATGGTCTGATTTACATCATGAGCAAGGTAAATAGCCTCGATCATCTTAGCCTCAGGAACTATATTAGCTCCTGCCTCAATCATGATAACCTTCTCGCTTATTGAAGCAACTGTAAGCTTAAGGTCTCCCTCTGCCCACTGTTTCTGTGATGGGTTGATGATAAACTCACCGTCTACAAGACCTACCTGTGTCATTGCACATGGTCCGCAGAAAGGAACATCTGAAATACATGTTGCAATAGCTGAACCAAGCATTGCTACGAGCTCAGGTCTGCACTCAGGATCAACTGACATTACCATATTGTTAAGTGTAACATCATTTCTGTAATCCTTAGGGAACAGAGGTCTCATAGGTCTGTCTATAACTCTTGATGTAAGGACAGCATTCTCTGAAGCCTTACCCTCTCTCTTATTAAATCCTCCCGGAATCTTTCCTACAGCATACATCTTCTCTTCGTATTCAACGCTGAGCGGGAAGAAATCAATACCGTCTCTTGGCTTCTCTGACGCTGTTATTGTTGAAAGTACTGTTGTGTCTCCGTAGTGCATAAATGTATTTCTACACATTCTGTTTTTTTGTTCATAAAAACTCTAAAATAAAATTTATTATTATTTACGAATTCCTAATTTTTCAATTAAAGCACGGTATTCTTCAACATCGTTTTCTTTAATGTAGTCAAGTAAAGCTCTTCTCTTACCAACCATCTTTAAAAGACCTCTTCTTGAATGATGATCTTTGTGGTTTGTCTTTAAATGTTCAGTTAAATCTTTGATTCTGTATGTTAAGATTGCAACCTGAACTTCTGGAGAACCTGTATCTGTAGGTGTCTTACCATATTCTGCTGTTAACTGAGCTTTTACTTCTTTTTGAAATCATTTATATTTCCTCTAAATTTTAAAATATCCCCATACACTGAAGTATCGGATGGAGTATCCAAGTACTGCGTGTAGGTTAAACATACTCGTTTATACTAACAAAGGTAATTGCAAATGTCAATAATTTTTATATGATTTTACAATATTTTTTTTGCATAAATTTTTGTATTTTTTCAAATATCAATTATTAGATATTAATCTATTTTTCAAAAATCACTCTAACACATTGCTTCTATATTCCCTATGTTCTTCCTTTACTTTTTCAAGTAAACCTTTCTCAAATGCCATTTTTTCAATTATCCTTGCCATAACTTTTGCTCCGGTAACCATTACGTGTGTACCCTTTTCTGTCTTCATTAATTCTGCAAACTCTTTTGAATAAAGTTTTGTTTCCGACACTTCTGTTGCTATAACAGGATTAAACACAGGTATTATTGTATCAAGATTTCCAACATCACTGGAGCCTCTTGGTTCATCTGCTATTTCCCAGTTAAGATTTAACTCATCCATTATATCACAAACAATTTTCTTTTCAGTATTTCCAATAAATACTTCTGCATAATCAGGATTATTCTGTGAATAATCATACTTATTATCAACAGCCATTGCACACCCTTTTGCGCATTGTTCCACTTTCTTTTTCAACTTCATAAGTCTGTTAATTGTTTTTGAACGAAGATAAACGTAGGCTGTAGCCTTTTCAGGTATTACATTTGGAATTTTTCCACCATCTAATATAACTCCCTGAACATCATCGCCCTTTTCAAGACCCACACGAAGCATATCAAGTCCGTGGAAAAATAATTGAACTCCGTTAAGTGCACTTACACCTTCCCACGGATTCATTGACGCGTGAGCCTGCTTTCCATAAAAATTAATAAGCATATCACTTGATGCTAATGTTCTAAAATATGGCTGATTAACGGAGTTTGCCTGAATCACCACTGCAAACTCATAATCATCAAAAAAAGCACCATGCTCCATCATTTTTATTTTTCCACCACTTATTTCCTCATCAGGTGTTCCTATTAAATCTATTTGAAACGGAAAGTCCTTATATGTTTCTTCCATTGCTAATGCACAAATAATACTTGCTGCACAACTTGCACTGTGTCCACATCCGTGACCTATATCTTCCATTGCATCATATTCACATATTATTGCAACTTTTGGAAGATTAAGCTCTGATTTTTCTTCTTTTGTTGCATAAAAAGAATATTTCATTCTAGCTCTTGGTGATACAATTTTATATCCCTGTTCCTTTAGAATATTAATAAGAAATTCGCTGGTTTTCTTTTTCATTGCCTGAAACCTCTGGATTTTCGTTCATCCGGTCAAGAATTCTCTGTCTAACGGCTTATACTTATTTAATATTTCATCAAACCTTGTTTCTTCTAAATTATTATTTAATTTTTATTCTCCATTTTACCCCCTCTTTATTCTAAAACAAACCCGAGAGGCAGGGTCGTTCCTGCTATTCCCGGGTTTCATATTTATTTTAATTATTTATTTGCCTTTCTTACAGGTTTAACATATTTTGCATAAAGGTATGAACAAATTACAACTACGATTACACAAAACGCTGCAAGTATACCAAATATCTGGAAGTATCCACTTGCTCCTGATGACTTATCAAGAATGTTACCAAAAAATTGTGTTAAGGAACATATCAGGAAGGTAACCTACGATTGATGCAATACCAATTGCCGTACCTGCTACTTTTTACAGGAATGTTTATTTCATGCATTGTAGAGAACATTACTCCATAAAGACACATACTGAATAATCCAGGAATTAATGTTAATACTGCAATTAACATTGAAGGTGCACCTGTTCCTACTAATATAACAAGAATAATTGAAATTGCCAAGATGACTCCACCACATCTGAACCAACCAAGTGTTGATTTAAATACTTTATCTGCAAGAATGCCACCAAGAGGTGCTGCTACAAGCATTACTATGTACTGACGAAGAATTGCACAAACACCTGCTGCTGTTGTCGATAATTTTACTATGTCTGTAAGGTATGGTGTAAAGTATGATGAGCAACTATATACACCGTATACACAGAAGAATACTACTGAAATCATCCATACTGCCGGATTCTTTAGTACTGTAACTACATCTCCAAAATGGAACTTATCTTCCTCTGCTGTTGATAAATCCTTATCTGACTTTCCTTCTAAGAATATTGCTATTAAAATTGTTGCCAATAATGTAAATGCTGCCATTGAAACTACTGCCCAGAAGAAGCCTGACTTCATATTGGAATCTCCACCACCGGCATTGTAAGCCCATAAGTTTACTGCTGCAATAATTGCTGCTGTTGTACCATTTGCAGCATAATAAATTCCATACATTGTACCCTGTTCTTCTTCAGTTCCTATTATTCTTATAGCTTTAAGAATTGCTGTCCAGAATACAAATCCTGACGCAAAAGCTATAAGCAACCATATTACTAATGAAATACCATAAGCAACGCTTCCAGGTAAATCTAACAAAATTGTTACTGCAAATGCACCTGTTAATATTGTTGCCACTGCCAACGACAACATCAGTGCTTTTTTAGGATTCATCTTATCTGCTAAAATTCCTCCTGGAATATAAAGAATTACACATCCTATTGCATACATTGTAAGTAATAAACCAGACTGTGTATCTGAAATGTGCAATACCTGAATTAGTGGGTCATAAAATACATATTTTAAATAGGGGAATATATAAATTGAGCCACCTGCCAAACCAAGTATTATAAGGGTTAAATACTTTTTTAAATTATTGTTCATAATTTCAGTCCTTCCTTTTTTTTTGTACTCTACGTACTTTTTTTTATTGTGTACCTAATTTATTAAAAGATTTTATGCTTTCTGGCATTTCATCTTTTTAATAGTTTTCTGTTCCTGTTTTTCATCTCTTGTTGCTTTTGATTGTTTACTGTTTCCATCTGTACTTTTTGCTAATTTAATCTCTGTCTTTTCTTCTGTTTCATTTGTTTGTGTACTTTCACCTGTGCCCTGACATACAGCTATAATTTCTTCTTTTGTCATCTTCCCAAAATCCTTTTTCATGGCTTTTATTGCCGAATATGATATTAAGAAAACTATAAATATTAGTGGAAATCCCAGTACTATGGCAAACTTTTGTATAAGTTTTAATCCTCCAACTGTTGACAATCCGATGGCTATGGCAAATATTGCTATTGCCCAGCTAAAACGATTAAGCAAATGAGGATCTTCCTCAGAATCTAAGTTTTTAGACGTTGCCGTTCCAAGTACCATTGCTGTTGAATCTATTGTTGTTGCCAGAAATACAAAACAAAGTATTACAAGAAGTACTATCAATATTTTGCTAAAAGGTAAAGTCTGCATTATTGCAAGAACAACTCCTTCATTACCTTCTTTTTCAAGAATTGAAACTAAGTCTACAATTCCGTTTTTCTGAAGATATAATGAATATCCTCCAAGGATTCCAAGGAATGTGCAACATCCAAGACTTCCCCAAACCATTTGTCCTAAAATAACCTGTTTTAATGTTCTTCCTCTTGAAACCTTGGCTATAAAAATTCCCATAATCGGTAAGAAAGATAACCACCATCCCCAGTAAAACATTGTCCAATCATGAACAAAATTCTGATTGCCAAATGGGTCTGTATAAAATATCATTCTTGGAAGATTCTGAACATATAAGCCTATGCTGTTTAATTCCATTTCAAAAATTTTTGATATAGAAACAAGCACTCCTACAACTCCAAGGAATATGAAAATTATTAGCATATTTACATCTGTTAATTTCTTTATTCCTTTTTCAAGTCCTCTAAAAACGCTCCAACCGAAAATCATAAACCATATAAGATATACAGCTATCTGTAATGATAAGCCATCCTTTATATGTAATACGCTTGAAATAAGTTTTGACATTACCGGAACTCCCAAACCTAATGAAGTGGTTATTGATGCAATAATTCCGAAAACTACTACAATGTCAATTATCTTTCCAATTATTCCATCTTTAAATTTTTCTCCAAATATTGGAGTTAGTGTTCCTGACAATTTTACATCTCTTGTTTTTCTTACATATAACATATATCCGATTGCGGTAACTGCCGGGATATAAAAAGCCCATGCACTGAATCCCCAGTGAAACTGTCCATACATATGAGCATATTCATAAGCCTGCGTTGACATTGCCTTTATATGAAATGGTGTATTTTTTAGGTAATATATTGGCTCTGCAAATCCAAGAATTACTGTACTAGATCCTGCTCCTGATGTAAAAATCATTGCTGCCCAGCTAAACGTTGAAAATCTTGTTTTATCATCAGGATTTCCAAATTTTATGTTGCCATATTTTCCAAAATAGAGATAAAAGAAAAGTCCGAAACAAAAACACTTACAAGTATATACATCCAACCAAAGTGGTTTATGCAAACATTAAATGTACTTTCGATTGCAATTTTTACTGTGTTTGGTATGAAGATTAAAGCCAAAACCATTAAGACAACAATAGCCAGACTTGTGAAATATACTTTTTTATCCATTTGTTCCAATGCTTTTCTTATCTCTAGTTTATTCATTGTCTTTCGTATGCCTTTCCTTTATTTTTGCAAACTTTGTAACATCTACATCGTTAACCATTCTAAATACCTTGTCCTGCTCACCTCTTAAGATGTAACATAAGTTTTCTGCACCTATTCTCTGACATTCATATAATGCAAAGTCTGAATAAAATGCTGTATGTGGTGTTAATACTACATCTTCACGTCCAACAAATGGACACTTTAATGTATTTTCATTAGTTTCTTCAACCAAAACATCAAGTCCTGCGCCGAAAACCTGACCATTATCTAAAGCTTCAAGCAAAGCCTCTTCGTCTATCATGCTTCCTCTTGAAACATTCACAATAATTGGTTTTTTTTTCATCATTGCAAAGGCTTCACGGTTTAACATATTTTCATTTTCAGGTGTAAGTCTCATATGAACACTAATTACATCGGATGTTTCAAATAATTCTTCTTTGCTTACAAGTTTTACTCCTAAGCTTTCAGCTACTTCCGGTTTGCAGCTTGGACTATAGGCTATAACATTCATTCCAAATCCCTGTGCTCTTCTGGCAACTGCTTTTCCGATTTTTCCTAAACCTAAAATTCCAAATGTTGAGCCTTCAAGTCTAATCATTCCTGATGTTGAGTTGTAATCATATACATGTTTGTATTCTATTTCTCTGTCATAATGTTTTAATTTTCTTGCAACTGCAAGCATTAATGCTATTGAATGATCTGCAACTTCCTGTGTACAATATTCTCCGATAACCGCTACTGCTGTTCCCTGTTCTTGTGCTGCATCCGCATCTACGAAGTTGTAACCTGTAGCTTCAATTGAAATTCCTTTTAAATTCGGATTGCTGTTTATTATTTCTTTTGGAAACTCCAAATATGATGTAAGTATTCCATCTACATCTTTAATTGCTTCTTTAAATTTCTCATTATCACCTTCATGTACATAAAGAGAAATTTCTGTGTCTTCTCCAAGGAATTTTTTAAAAACTGATTTTTCAATTTCCAAGTCTCTGTTAAGAGGTTCTTTATAATCACAAATTGCTACTTTCATATTTTTCTCCTGTTTTTTGTTGATTGAATTTTTCTACGATAATTCAATTTTTTAATGTAAGTCTAATTCCAATTTTCATATGTTTAATATGGATTTTTATTTGCTTAATGTTTCAAGAACCTTCTTAAATTCTTCAAGGAAAATCTTGTTCTGTTCTGTTGTACCAATTGATACTCTAAGATGTTTGTTGTATCCCCAACCACCGCAAGGTCTTACAATAACACCAACTCTTAATAACATTTCTGCGATTTCACCGGCATCATATGGTGTACTGAAGAATACGAAGTTAGCCTGTGATGGGAAACATTCACATCCTAATTTTGTAAGTTCTTCATTTAACATTTCTCTGTCAGCAATCATCTTATCGCCATATTTTTTACATTCAGCCTGTCCTTCTTCGCTCATTAATGCAACTGCTCCGGCAAGACCGATTCTGTTAGCATTAAATGGTTCGCTTACTGTGTCATACCAGTTTACAAATTCAGGATTTGCTACAAAGGTAACCAATACGTCCACCTGCTAAACCATAATATTTTGAAAATGTTCTAATGTTAATTACCTGCTTACCTGCTTTAATATATTTCATTACATCAGGTAAATCATCAGGATTGGCAAAATCAGCATATGCTTCATCAATTACTAACCAACATTTTTCAGGAAGCGCCTCTACGAAATCATCAAATGTATCTTTGTCAATTACTGAACCTGTTGGGTTGTTTGGATTACAAATCCATACGATTTTTGTTTTATCTGTAAGTTTTTCCTTAAAATCTTTTTAATTCCATTGTGTAATTATCATTTAATGGTACTTCAATTACTTTAGCACCCATAATTTTTGAAATTTCACGATACAATCTGTATGACTGCTGTGGTACTAATACTTCATCTCCATCTTCTAATAATGTCTTTGCAACTTCATCAAGCACATTTCCTGCACCATGTCCAAGGCTTACCCAATCACCGTCAACACCAAATTTCTCTCCTACAACTTTTTTAATTTTATATAATTCTTTTCTGGATATATATTAAGCTTTTTAACTTCCTCTCCCATTGCATTAAGTGCAACATCATATGGTCCATACATATTTTCATTTGAACCTAACTTTACAACACTTGTAAGACCATAGTCAGCCATTACATCTTCCATGCTCTTACCTGATACATACTTTTCACAATTAAATGCCTCATGTCTAATACCTTTTACTTCCATCTCGTTTCTCCTTTGTCCTAAAATATTTTTCAGTAAAAGAAAAAGGCGCGTACAAAAATCTCTGTACGACGCCTTTGTCTTATGTGACCCATTATAAAAAGTCGCAAAAAAATGTCAATGTATTTTCTTTGTTTTTTAACTTTCTAAAGTTGAAAATTAATTATTTTAATTTTGTTTGCTCTTTTTTTTTATTAATATAGTTAATTTTTGTGAATTTTAAAATAGCATTTTTGATTACAGTGTGCCAAGGTCATGGATGTGTCTGTGCTTGCACAAAGGCACATCCATGACCTTGGCACACGCCCCACAAATGAGCATAAAAGCAAAGCTTTGCTTTGCGGGTGGATTGCGAGTGCGTAGCACGTAGCAATCCGTGTAATCAAACTTTAAACTATATATTGGGCTTAGAAATGTTTCTCTTAGAAACACATTACAATTCTAGCATCTACTATCGACAAAAGAAGCTACGCATTATGCGTAGCTTCTCAACATTTTATTATTAACTTTTTATCTTATTTATTCCCAACAATTCTTCTACAGGTTTCTATATCTGCTTCGATTTGCTGTTTCAATTTCTCTAAACTGTCAAATGTTCGCTCCGGTCTTATGAAATCATAAAACTGTACCTGAACGATTTCATTGTAGATATAGTTCTCATAGTCAATTATGTGGGTTTCAACTTTTATCTTTGTACCTGTTTCAACTGTAGGATTTTACGCCTACGTTGCTTATGGCATTAAAAGTCTGACCTTCAACTACCACAACTGTTCTATAGACGCCATTAGGAGGCAATAACTTAGTTTCATCAGGAATGATATTAGCTGTTGGAAGTCCGATTGTTCGTCCCAAGTGCTTGCCCTGCTCAACCTTACCGATTATCCTGTAAGGATGTCCAAGCATTTCATTTACATCCTGCATCTTACCTTCTGTTATTTTTTTTCTAATACTAGTACTGCTTATATCTTTGTTGTGATACTGTTCCTTCTCTACAACTATAAGATTATAACCATATTTTTTTCTGATTGTCCTTCAAAAAACTTAACATTTCCGGAAGCCTTTGTTCCAAAATGGAAATCGGTCCACATACAATTGTTGTGGCACCTATTTTATCTTTTTAAAATTTTTGATACAAATTCATCCGGAGAAAGTGCAAGAAACTCTTTCTTCATAGGCATTTTCATATAAACATCAACGCCCTGCTGTTCACAAAGAATCTGCTTCTCCTCTTCTGTCACAATTGTTTTGTTGGCATTATTATTAAGGAATGCTGAAGGTGTAGTTTCAAAAGTAAGAACTACTTTCTGTCTACCATTAGCATTGTTAACTATAACTTCAAGAAGCTTTTCGTGTCCCTTATGTATTCCATCAAACTTTCCAATTGTTACAATTGTATTTTTTTAATTTTATGTTATCATCTAAAGAAATGCGTTGCATAATTTCTCCATTTCTATAAGAAAATCTTAATTGGTTTGTATATCTGTTTTTCTGCAATATACATATATAAACCAATGAATTTGCCATCGTGAGTATATACTCTTACTGTCTGACCATCCTGATGATTCATCTTTAACAATGTGTTTCTCGAAGTAAAAATATTACCGTTATAAAGTAACTTTTCAGCTTCCTCTGAAACCATACATTTTGAATACATATCCAAAATCTCGTCAACAGGAGTAATATACTGTTCCAAAACTCCCTGGTCCCTAATTTCTTCTATCTGAGATAGAGAAATACTGTCCTTTATGTCAAATCTTTCAACTCGTGTACGTGTAAGTTTTTCCATACATGCCCCAACACCTAAATCCTTTCCTATGTCGTAGCAAAGGGTTCTTACGTATGTACCCTTAGAACATGTTACGTGAAAACTTACTCTTGGCAAATCAATTTTGTTATTGTAATATCTATAATTTTGCAATGTCTTGGAGGTCTTTCTATTTCTTCTCCCTTTCTTGCAAGATTATATAATTTCTGACCATTTATTTTTATTGCTGAAAACATTGGTGGAATCTGGTCATATTCGCCTATATAGCTTTTTAATCACATCAAAAACCTTTTCTTCGGAAATCTTCATAACTTCCTCTTCAGGTGTCTGATTAGTAATCTGACCTGTTGTATCCTGAGTATCTGTCTCTGTTCCAAGCAACATTGTAGCTGTATAAGTTTTGTCCTTTTCAGACAATAAATTGCAAAGCTTCGTTGCTTTTCCAAGACAAACCGGCAACACTCCTACAGCATTGGGATCAAGGGGTTCCCATATGGCCTATTTTTTTTCTGTTTTAGGATTCCTCTTAACTTTGCCACTACATCGTGAGATGTATAGCCGGAGTTCCTTATAAACATTAATGACTCCATTAATCATTTATACCATCAACTCCTTCAACAGTTTCATTTTAAATGTCCTGTTTTATTCTGTTAAGCAGTTTGTTTATTATATCGTTAAGTTCACCGTGTATCTCTGCTCCTGCAGCCCTTACGTGACCGCCACCACCGTTTTCAACGGCAATCTTGCTTACATCCACGTAATTCTTTGAACGTAGACTGACTTTGTATGAATCCTCACTTAACTGGTACAAAAACATAGCCACTTCAACACCGTCAACATTTCTTATTGATGCCACAACTGCATCTAAATCCTTAGTTGTAACACCGTACTCTTCCATCATTTCTGATGTGCAGTAACCATAAATACATTTTCCATCTAATGCCAACACTGCTTCGCTTTGAATCTTCGCAGTAACCATCATCTGGTTATATGTTTTTCTAAAAAATGTTTCTTCAAGAATCATATTCACATTAACACCTTTTTCAATCATGTTAGCGGCGATTCTCATAGTTTTTGGTGTTGTACTTTGAAATCTGAATACGCCTGAATCGTGTGCGATTCCCATATACATTGGTTCTGCAATTGATTTATCAATTAAGTCTTCATCTAACAAATCATATAATACTTCACTTGCTGAACTTGCCTTTGGCAAAATATAATTATAATCTGCATATCCGTCATTACTTGCATGATGATCAATGCAGGCTGTTCTTTTGGCATTCTCATAAAAAGGCAAATTAAGTCCTAATCTGTCAAGACTTGCCGTATCGAGTGATATAAACAAATCAAATTTAGTACCGTCATATCCTGTTGTGATAATCTGGTCTGTATTTTCAATAATATTGAACTTTTTGTCCACAAACTCTAAAAATACCCTTACATCTAAATCCGGTCTGTTCTTTTTTAAGATAATTATACAAAAGACATACATGAACCCATGCAATCTCCGTCAGGTCGCACGTGACCTGCTATACCAATAGTCTTTGCATCTCCAATAATATCGTTAATCTTCTTCATCATTCAAATTAATTCCTTTATGCTTATTCGTTATCCTCTGATTCTTCTTTATTATTTCCATTAACTTCGTCTATTAATTTTGACATCTTCATACCGTATTCAATAGACTGGTCCATAACGAATTTTAATTCCGGTGTATTTCTAAGGTTAACTGTTCTTGCTAATTCACGGCGGATAAAACCGGCAGCACTTTTAAGTCCTGCCATTGTATCTGCCTTTGCTTCTTCGTCACCTAATACACTAATATATACCTTACAGAACTTAAGATCAGGTGTAACTTCAACACCTGTTACACTTGTCATCATTCCAATTCTTGGATCTTTAAGTTCTCTGATAATTACACTTAACTCTCTCTGAACTTCCCCGTTAATACGAGTGTTCTTTATACTGTTTTTTCTCAATTTTTAATCCTTTCCGGACTAGGTTAAAGTTCCTATCTTGGCACCTCAACCATAATATATGCTTCAACCTGATCGCCTTCTACAATGTCATTGAATTTTTCAAATACAAGACCACATTCGTAACCGGCTTTAACTTCCTTTACATCATCCTTAAATCTCTTAAGTGATGCAACCGGTCCTTCATAAATTTGTTCTCCATCTCTTGTAACTCTTGCTGAACATCCTCTCTGCATAGCACCATCTAAAACATATGAACCGGCAATGTTTCCAACACCTGAAGCCTTGAAAATCTGACGGATTTCTGCATGACCGATAACTTTTTCTTCGTAAACAGGTTCAAGCATACCCTTCATAGCTCTTTCAATGTCATCAATAGCGTTGTAGATTACAGAATAAAGTCTTAAGTCAACTCCTTCTGTCTTAGCTGTTTCTTCAGCCTGTGCATCAGGTTTTACATTAAATCCGATAATAATTGCGTTAGATGCTGATGCTAAGATAACGTCAGATTCGTTAATTGCACCTACACCACCGTGGATAACCTTAACTGCAACTTCTTCATTTGAAAGCTTAAGAAGACTCTGCTTAACTGCCTCAACAGAACCCTGTACATCAGCCTTGATAATAAGGTTAAGTTCCTTAAGTTCTCCTGCTTCAATCTGTGAATTAAGATCATCAAGAGAAATTCTAAATTTATTTGATTCCATAAGCTTAGCCTTGCTGTCTTCAACGAATGTGTTCGCAAAGTCTTTTTGCTTCATTAGCTGTTGCAGTTGATACAAATACTTCTCCTGCGTTTGGAACACCACTAAGACCTAAAATTTCTACAGGTGTTGATGGGCCTGCTGTCTTAATTCTGTTTCCTCTGTCATCAGACATAGCTCTCACTTTACCGTGGTTAGCTCCTGCTGCAATATTTGCTCCAACCTTTAATGTACCTTTCTGTACAAGAACTGTAGCAACAGGTCCTTTACCCTTATCAAGCTTAGCTTCAATAATAATACCTCTTGCCTGACGATTAGGGTTAGCCTTTAATTCTAATACATCTGCCTGTAAAAGAACCATTTCAAGAAGGTCATCAATACCTTCCTTAGTGTGAGCTGATACAGGAACCATTTCAACGTTTCCGCCCCAGTCTGAAGCTAATAATCCATGTTCTGCAAGTCCCTGCTTAACACGGTCAATGTTTGCTCCCGGTTTATCAATTTTGTTAATTGCTACGATAATTTCAACATCAGCTGCCTTTGCATGGTTAATAGCCTCTATTGTCTGTGGCATAACACCATCATCAGCCGCTACTACAAGAATAGCTATATCTGTTGCCTGTGCACCACGCATACGCATTGAAGTAAATGCTTCATGTCCCGGTGTATCTAAGAATGTAATAGTCTGGTCATTAATTTTAACAACTGAAGCACCGATATGCTGTGTGATTCCGCCTGCTTCTCTTGATGTTACACTTGTTTCCCTGATTGCATCAAGAAGTGATGTCTTACCATGATCAACGTGTCCCATAACACAGACTACTGGTGGACGCTTAACCATTAAAGCTTTCCTTCTTTTTTCACACATAATGTCATAGCCTAAAGCTATTTCTTCTGCGCTGTCAAAGTCGATTTCAGTATTAACAGTAACCATCTTGCCTTCAAGGAAAAGTTTCTTAATAACTGCTGATGGCTGCATTTTCATTCTTTCAGCGAGCTGACCTATTGTAATAAAATCCGGAACCTCAATTACCTTGATTTCTTCCTTCTTTTTCTTCTTTCTTCTTAGGTTTTTCCATTACAGGCTTAGAGAAATCTTTCTTTCTGCCATTCTTGCCCTGTCTGTTATCGTCATAATTCTTCTTATTTCTTTCCTGACGGTCCTGACGAAGTTTGTTCTCTCTTGACTTTCTATCCTTATTCTGAATTGGTTCAGCAGGTGCCATACCGCCTCTTGAATTATCATTTCTTCTAAAGTCATTTCTTCTGTCGTCATTTCTGCCCTGGCCGTTGTTGTTTCTGTCTCTGAAATTTCCGTTGTTATTTCTGTCACGATAATTTCCGTTATTGCCATTATTATTTCTATCTCTGTTATAACCTCTATTATCGTTTCTGTCATTTCTACGGTCATTTCTCTGACCATCATTTCTACGATCGTTTCTCTGGCCGTCATTTCTACGATCGTTTTCTCTGGCCGTCATTTCTGCCCTGACCATTGTTGTTTCTGTCTCTGAAATTTCCGTTGTTATTCCTGTTGTTACGGTTATCTCTGTTATATCCGCCTTTGTTGTCTCCTCTGTCGTTTCTGTGGTCATTTCTCTGACCATCATTTCTACGATCATTATTGTCTCTGTTAAAAAGGCTTATTTTGTCTGTTGTTATTCTGTTCTGTTTTCTTTTCTACCTTTGTATCCTTCTGCATATCTTTTGGCTTTACCTCTTCCTTCTTTGGTTCAACCTTTGGTGCTTCAACCTTTGGTGTTTCTGTTTTTCAGGTTCTGTTTTTTTGCTACCGGCTTAACTTCTTCTTTCTTAACCGGCTCAGCCTTAACTGCTTCCTTAGGCTGTTCTTTTTTTACTTCCGGTTCAGCTTTAACCGGTGCCTTTGGTTCAACTTTCGCTTCTACCTTAGGCTCAGCCTTCTTTTTCAGTAGTAACCTTTGCTTCCGCACTCTTTTTCCTTCTTATCTGATGAATGATGATGTTCGCCATCACTGTGTCTTCTGCGTCTCTTTTTCTCCATCACCCTTAGAATGTCTTTCGCCTCTTCTAATTACACCTTTACTTGTAATTATAACTCTTGGCTTTGACTTTTCTTTCTTTTCATCTTCAGTAGCTTCTCCACTGCTTTCCTTCTGACTGTTCTTGAATTTTGTTTTTACAAATTCAATATTGTCATCGTCAATGGAACTTGCTGCCTTTACATCTATGCCCTTTTCTCCAAGTGCCTTTACTATGTCAGCACTTTTTATATCTAACTCTTTGGCTAATTCATGTACTCTCATCTTTGCCATTTAACTACCTCCGCTTATTCATTTTCTGTTAACATCTTCACAATCGACTTGCTAAATCCGGGATCCAACACTGCTATGGATGCTCTTTCTTTATTACCTGTTGCCATGCCTAACTCAGCCTTAGTACCATAAATAAATACAGGAATCTTATAAAACTTGCATTTATTTTCAAATAGTTTTTTGTATTGTCTGAGCTTTCTGTTGAAACAATAACAACCTTGGCTTTATTATCCTTAACAGCCTTTTCAACTGAAAATTCACCTGCCACGGTTTTCCCTGCTCTTGTTGCAAGTCCTATCATAGAAAATACCTTATTCATTTATCTCCTAATTCTTTTTCAAGCTGACTATAGATTTCTTCGCCAATACCTGAAATCTTAAGTGTTTTTTCCAAACCTTTATTCTTAATTGCTTTCTTCAGGCATTCTTTATCCGGACATATGTAAGCTCCACGACCGTTTAATTTTCCGGTTGCATCAACACTAACATTTCCCTCTTTGTCACGAACAACTCGAATCAAATCCTTTTTTTTTTTGCCTGTCTGCAACCTGTACAGGTTCTTACAGGCATCTTTTTTGTCTGTCCCATAGCATCATCTCCTAATCCCTGATTTGGTCTGTTATTCTTCTGTCTCTTCAGTTGTAGCTTCGGATGTTTCTTCTGTTACTTCTTCAGATTCTTCTGAATCAGCCTCTGACTCTGAATCATATTCATCATCATAATACTCGTCATCATATTCTGCATCGTATTCATCATCGTAGTATTCGTCATCATAATATTCATCATCATCGAATACATACTGGATTCCTTCTTCTTTTTTTTGCCTGTGACTCACTCTTAATATCAATCTTAAATCCTGTAAGTTTTGCAGCAAGTCTTGCATTCTGACCTTCTTTACCAATTGCAAGTGAAAGCTGGAAATCAGGTACTACTACTAATGCTTCCTTGTTATCAGGATCAGCAAGAACTGCAACAACCTTTGATGGACTTAATGCATTTTCAATTAAGATTGCAGGATTTTCGCTCCAGTTTACAATATCAATCTTTTCATCACGTAACTCATCAACTACTGCATTTACTCTTGCACCGTTAACACCTACACATGCACCTACGGCATCAACGTCTTCGTTATTTGACCATACAGCCATCTTTGTTCTTGAACCTGCTTCTCTTGCAATGCTTTTAATTTCTACTGTACCATCCTGGATTTCTGTAACTTCCTGTTCAAAAGTCTCTTAACTAATCCCGGATGAGTTCTTGAAACAACGATTCTTGGTCCTCTACCATTGTCTTTTACTTCTGTAATGTAAAGTTTTATTCTTTCAGTTGGTCTGAAATGTTCTCCCTTAGCCTGTTCTTTTTTTCCATAAGAACTGTGTCAACCTTACCAAGGTTTACGCTAATATTCTTACCATTGATTCTCTGAACAATACCTGTAACAATGTCATCCTGCTTTTCATAATACTGTTCGTAAAGGCTCTTTTTCTTTCTTCTTCTCTAATCTTCTGAAGGATACCATTCTTTGCACTCTGTGTTGCAATACGTCCAAAGTCCTTTGACTGGATTTCAATATTTACAATATCGCCAAGTTCGTATGTTCCCTTAATGCTTCTTGCATCTTCAAGAGAAATCTCTGTTACAGGATCCATTACTTCTTCAACAACTTCCTTCTGTGAATAAATGTGGAAATCTCCTGTTTCTCTGTCCATTGTAACTGTTACATTGTCTGCTTTGTTAAAGTTATTTTTGTACGCTACTACTAAGTTATTTTCGATAGCTTCAAATAATGACTCTTTGCTAATATCTTTTTCCTTTTCTAAGATATTCAATGCTTCAATTAATTCTTTGTTCATTTGTTTTTATCCTCCTAAAAAATTAAAAATCAATTGTTGGTCTGACAAGTGATACATTCACTCTGTCTATATCTGTTTCACTACCATCTTCATTTTCAATGGTAATTGTGTCTGCATTATATGCTTTTTAAAAGTCCTACAAGCTGTTTCTGTCTATCAACAGCTCTGTATAAATGAACTTCAATTTCATTTCCCATGTTTCTGTCAAAGTCCTTATCCTTCTTTAACGGACGGCCAAGCCCCGGTGAACTTACTTCCAAAATATAAGCATCACTGATAAAATCTTCTTCATCTAATTTGTCACTTAAGATTCTGCTAACAGATTCAAGGTCGTTAATAGTTATACCACCTTCCTTGTCAACATATGCTCTTAAATACCAGTTGCTGCCTTCTTTTTACATATTCAACATCAACTAATTCAAAGCCCTTTTCATCAACTATAGGTGTAATCAGAGCTTCTGTCTTCATTTCATATTCTTCTCTTCTTGACACTTTATTCTCCTTTATTTATTTTTTATATCAATTACAACAAAAAAGAGTGGGCCTTTGTGGTCCACTCCTCTGCTATCTAGTCAATATTTACGCTTAATAGTATACGGCTGTTTTTTTGTGTGTCAACCCTGTATTACCTATATTAATGTTATATTTGAGTTATATTTTTGTTAAATTATTGATTTTACACAATTATCAACAAGATTATTTTTTAATTCTAATCTTTTTAACCTTACTCCATTTACCGTAGTATTTTGTCTTGCCAACTACCTTTACAGCTCTGGCTTTAACATAATACTTTTGTTCTTCTTAAGTTTCTTAAATTTAAATACATTTCTCTTAAATGTCTTTGTAATTGTCTTCTTGCCTTTAAACTTCTTTGATGTAGAAACCTTAACAACATATCCTGTTGCACTCTTAACTTTCTTTAAAGAAATCTTTGCCTTAACTGCTTTGTTACGTTTAACAGCCTTTTTAACTTTTGTTCTTCCAAGTCTAATGCTTGTACTTGAAACCTTATCAGTTGTAGTTTCTTTCATAACATTATTTGATGTTACCTTAGGTGTTGTAGTTTCAGGTTTTGTTGTAACACTTGTTTCCTTTTCACTTGTAGGTGCAACTGTTGTTGGTTTTGCAGTTGTTGTTACTTCTCCACTTGTTGTCGGTTCAGTTGTTGGAGTTACTGTTGTTGTTTCTGTTCCACCTGTCGTTGGCTGTGTAGTAGTTGGCGCTGCAGTTGTTGTTTCCTTCTCTGTTGTAGGTGCTTCTGTTGTTGGCTCAGGAGCGCTATCTCCTTTCTTTAATGCTATCTTTACTGTATTGCCGTTAATGTCCGCATCAATTGTATAATAGCCATCTTCCTTAAGCTCGCTTGCTTTAAGTGGAATCTCTGCACCCGGACAATTCTTTGTTATTACAGTACTTAAATCAGGTCCTGTAATTGTTGCATTAAATCCACCCTGATTAAATATGAAATAGAATGGATTTCCGTCTGCTTCATTAATTCTTGCAAATATATCTTTTCCTTCAATTACACTATATGAAATTCCTGTACTTCCAATTTCTGTCCAAGCAGTAATGTCAGACCAATCAATCTTTGTTACTGCAGATGTTGTTGATTCAGGTTCATCTGTATCATTTCTTAATCTGTAATATACTTTTAAAACAAGACTATTATCTTCTGTAACTGTGCCTGAAATTTTTGTTCCTTCAACAGTATCTAAAATATATCCTGTAAATGATTTAGTAGGTGCTGTTACCTGATTTCCAGCTGAAGCAGTTTTTGTATCTGTACTATTAAGTGAATATGTCAAATCTGCATTTTGTAAATAGTATTCTACTTTATATGTTGCTCCTGCACTTTGTTCTTCTGACTGTGCCTTTGGTGCGACCTTAATAACTTTTCCATCTGAGAAAGTTACTGTTTTTTCTTCATTAGTAGGATTGTATGCAACATATGTAGTTATTCCGTCTTTATTTTCAAATACAAGACTTAATGGATCATCACTTGTAATGTCTAGTTTAGGACTTCCAACTTTCTCCAGTGACTTAATAAAGTGGTAAGCATGAGCTTTTGAATCTCCTGCCTCTGGTGCACATGTTGAACTAAAAATACTCCTGAGCTTTGTCTGTATCAGCCAATGCCAAATAAGAACTCCATAATTCATTCCATCTGTCTGTTGGTGTAGATAATTTATCATTTCCCGTAAATGCTTTTTCATTGGCCTGAGCTGATTCAAAGTTTGCTTTTACGAAATCTGTACTCTTTCCCAAATAATATGATGCAGATGTAATAGGTAATAAATTAATCCCCTGAATCTGTAATGGTTCTGCTGTCCACCATGCTGAGTAATCATATTTGCCTCCCCAAACAATTGAAGCTACATTATGCTTGTTAGCTGATGTTGTGCTTGCAGTATAATTGCTATCCAAAATATCTCCATCAATATCAAACCAATAGTTATTAACTGAATTAACTTCTGTTGTGTACAAATATACACCTAAATCTGTTAATTCTTCATTTCCTGTAGCCTGACCATACAAAATCAACGCTGCCCATGCATTTATTGACTCTGAACTTGATTCCTGATTGTTACCATCAGCAAAGTTAGCATGACCACTTGCCCATGAATGTCCTTCATATGTTGAAAATACTCTTAAGTATGGATATTTTGATGAAGAATCTTTCTTATCATAAGCAATATCCCCTATAACTTCATTAATTATATCTGAATACTGTGCAATAAAATCAGGATCTCTAAATGCAACCTGAGCTGCTGCCTGAATAAAATATCCATAGTGGAAATGATGGTCTGTCATTCCGTCTACTGTATAATAAGCCTGTGGGAAACCAAATAAGCTGCCTACATTTTCATCATAATAAAAAAATACTTATCTTGTGCATTATTGTCATTATCCGCTGTAAACCAGTCTACTAATTCATTTTCCAATGCTTTTAATAAAGTGTTAGCATCTTCTGTGTCGCCACATGCCTCTGCTGCTTCCATAACCTGAATAGCTCTGTTCATTCTTTTTCCTGAATCATATGTATTAACCAGAACATTAGCTTCCTTAGTTAATTCTCCGTTTTCAGGGCCATAATCTTTCATAAAGCTATCTACATATTCCTGTAACTTGGCTTTATCGGAATTTTCAACTGATGGACTTGACTGAAGGATTCCTGAATAAGTTAATTGGGTAGTAAATGAATCGCCAATCAAAAACTTCATCTGTCCACGAATTGTTCTTGCCTCATTTTTCAAGATAACTATAACCTGTCATATTCTTATACTGGCTTGGAAGGATCCCCATAACTACTCCGTCAGGTTTTGATGAATCCATCTTACCAACTTTATAATTATATGTTGTAGTTACCTTTTCCTGTACTTCTGTTATAGTCATAATTAACCCCTGTATCTTCTGCGTAGTTAAATGCATAAGGTTCATAAATTTTAGCAATCTTTTCAGCTTCTGAATCATTTGTTCCTGTGCTTTCACATAACCATGCCAATGTGAAATACGCTTTATTCTCACTAGGGAATGTCATTGATATTTCACCAATGTTTGTTTCTCCTAATGTTGGATTCCAAGTTGTTCCCTTTGGAACATATAGTGCATAATAATCATAATTGCTATACTTGCTAACATCATCATGATTATCATAAACTCTTAACACAAGCATTGTTGAATTCGCAGGTGTATCACCATTATATCCCACAACTGCTGAAGGCAATGTATCTCTTAATCTTAACAATGATGCTGTCTTTGTTCCATTCATTCTAAACAATGCCATTGGACTTCCCTGTGTCATTGTTGTCTTCATATATTGTGATGAATCAGACGCATTCTCTAATACCACATCTGTAGACCAGTCTGTTTCCCTGTCAACTTTTACCTCATTTGAGCTAAATCCTGTCTTAACTTCAAAATCTGATAAAGTTCCATTCTCCGGTGCACTTGCATTAAATGTATCTCTAACAACCATAGTTGATGGCTTTGTAACGTACATTCCATCGCTTACAGCTTTAAATGCTAATGGAATTGCGTATGTTGTGTTACCAAAATTATCACTACAACTATACTTCCATCCCATTGATGTTGACCAGCCATTAGTCTTAAAGGCTTTGTTTTCTGAATCATAATTATCTGTTGTAAAACGTGTATTACCTTTGTTAGCTAAAGTTGGCAGATTAGCAAACAATGATTCATTAGTCTGGGTATGAATAACATTGTCACCTTCATATGACCAAGTTCCTGTAACCTTAGTAGCCAGACTTCCTTTCTGCGTGGCAGCCTTTACATCGCTTACAAAAAAACCATGTTGAAACGCCGGCATAGCCGTCATTATTAAGGCTAAGCCTATGGCTATTCCTTTCTTTGTCTTTCTCATTAGTAAGTCCTCCTTCTTAATTCAAAAACATTATTAAAAATGTTTTTTGGTTCACTTTTTACTTTTTTGTCTTTTAAAAATAGTATATTTTTGTTTATTTTTTCCTAACATACAGCACGTATATTACTACATATTGCACAACTATTCAATAAAAAAAACATTTTTATGCGTTTTCTTTAACAAAAGTATTTTTATTAGTTTTTTATAATATTTCAATTGTTTTTATCAATCTTTGAACTATATTTTATTATGGAAATAAAAGATATTAAAGAATTTATGACATGGTGTCAACAGGGACCTTCCATCAACGAAAAGTGTGGGAAATGCGCATAGATAAAATAAAGGTTTGGAAGTTTACGCCAGACCTTTACATTATATATTTTAAATTTAATAAGTAGTGTAAGTATAACAAAAGCTATGGGCTAAAATTGTCCCATAGCTTATAGTTTTATATTTTATTATGTACATTTTTCAAAATTTCAATCAATTCCCGCCAATCATAAATATGTAAATGGTCAAAATCAATTTCATATTCTTTATTTCCACTCTTAAACCTTGGAATATCTTCATCAGTCTTTCCTTCATATAGAACCGGAAACATTCCTGCATTATATGTTCCATAGACATTTTAGAACCCCAAAATGTACGCAAATCAACATTTTGTAAAAGGAAAAAAGTGTATGTTCATCAACATTTTGTAGTATTTTTCATCCTATCCTTCTTATAATTCCTCCTCCTTCTTTCTTTAACCATCCAACTGAATCTTTATAGTTTGGAAGTATTTTCTCCACTTCTTTCCAGAAAGCTTTTGAGTGATTCATTTGATTTCGATGACATAACTCGTGAACCACAACGTAGTCTATTACTTCAGGTGGCATCAGCATAAGAAGGCAATTAAAATTAAGATTTCCTTTGCTGCTACAGCTTCCCCATCTGGTCTTTTGATTTCGAATTGTTATTTTTCCGTACGTAACGCCTATAATATCCGCATAATATTTCACTCTTCCCGGAATGTAATTCAATGCCTTATCTGCCAGCTTGCTAATTTCTTCTGCTGTAAAATAATCAATTTTAGATAACTCTTCATTTTCTCTTTTTATTTGTTCAATACATTTAGAAATCCACTTTTCTTTTGACTTTAAAATTTCTCCGATTTCTTTATCAGAAGTAAAAATGGGGCTCTTACTGTAACTGTCAAATCATTATTTACCTTAATTGATATTGTTTTTCTTTTTGTTCGTATTACTGTAATATTATTCATTACTTTATGCAATTTTCTCCGTCATAATTTTCAATTTGATATAAAAGTTTCTTCATATATTCCTTTAACTCTTCATTATCTTCACTTGCATACCAAACATTTGCTCGTCCAAAGCCAAACTTCCATCCATTTGCTTTTCTTGGCACCTGCCATTTAATCTTTCTTGACCTTTCACCTACCGGAAGCAAAACGCAATCTTTAGCCTTTGCAATTGCGTTATAACTTTGCACATAGCCACCATTAAACTCCACATTCTGATAATGTCTATAAACATCAGCATGATTATACCAGCCTACAACTGTTGTAAAATTATATGTAGGATGTTTTGCACAATAAATAACCAAAACATCATCTACACATTCCTCGTTTTGCACAACTCACATCCTGATATTTTTTTCAATATGCATTTGGTTTATGTCTTTACCGTTATGTGATTTTGTTTCATAAAAACCTAAACAATATGCCTCATCTTCTCCATTAAAATACATTGGACTAAAATTGTATTTTTCATGTGCATCATCTGTTCTGTCTACATATTCGCCTCCATGTATCGGCTTGTCTTTTCCGTCCTCATTTCCTGTGTACTCTCTCATCCATGCAATGTTACAAAATAATACCTTTATAATATTTACTCCTTTTCCATTTTAATTCCACAACTGTTTCAGTTGTTAATATTAGAATAATATTTTATAGATATTTTTCGGGACAAATTGTCCTACAATCTTATTTTATGTACTTTCCTTTTCTACAGATAACACTTCTAACATTTTTATAATTGACCACTTATCTGCAATTATTACCCCATTTATAATTGTGATTTTTTCTTCCTTATAATTGTTTGATAAAAACTGTGGTCTATATACTACATTTGATGCAACGTTTCCATCTATATATGCCATTTCAAAACCAAGTCTTAATTCATCATTTTTGTCCATATTGTCCGCTCCATTTTCATTATCAAAATTGTACTAACATGACAATTATATTATTTGTAGCAAACAGTTTCAAGATAGTTATTCTGACAAATAAAACAAGGCAACCTAGTCTCCAACCAATTGCCCTATTCTACATCTTATCTTTTATTTTTAATAAGCCTTTCCTGCTCCACTAAACTTACACTCCCCTAACTTATCATCCTCCAAACTACAAGTCCTTATTTCCCTCTCAACCAGTCTTTTCACAAAGTCTGTCTTTGAATTCTTTAGCACTTCTGATGGTGTATCGTATTGCTGTATTTCTCCCTTATCCAGCACAAATAGGACACTTTGGTATCCTATTATCTGCAAATTTCTGTGGTACACTTCCTGAAAAACCTTCCATTCTCTTAAACGCCATAATTATTCCTCCTTATCTCTTTTAATAAATTATCCTTACGTTTTTTCTTTATTTAAATTATACCACTTTATTTTTCCGTTTTTCAGGAATTGACCTTTGTGGTTTTTATATTAGCAAAATAAAAAGAGCTTATCTCTTTAACAATTATTAATCGTTAAAGGAACAGCCCTTTATATTTTTTATGACACTTTTTTGCCTACATTACAGCCACGAGGTTACCTCCAGCCAACCGGCTTAACGCTCTAACCTTTCTCATGGATTTCAACACATTTCTATGTCTAAATGAAAGTTATTACTTAACTTAAGAATGTTCAAAAATAAATTCATTGACAGTTAATCTTTGACCATTCAAAGAAAACATAAAACAGTTAATTTGCTCGATGCTTGCATTCATCTTCTTATTAATTTTCCAACTTAATTGTTTAAATTAATTTGAACATAACTGTATATGTAACGTAACCCTGTTACGGGAAGCCGGGTTTAAGGTTTTCGTAATGCAGGCAAATATAATAACTTATTATATTTCTATAAAAGTTGTTGCATTGGAAACCTTTATTTGAGTATCAAGTTCAGTTAAAAGTGAATTTCTTCTTTCCTGTAAAGCCTCTATCTTTTTTTTTCACATCTAAAGGGATCAACAAGCTCAGTAGTATTCTCTTTCACATATGTATCAACAACTGCTAATGGCTTGTCATCTTTAACCTTGTTGTCTTTGCCTAAAATACTCAAACGCATACTTTCAGCCGTATCCTGTAATTGTGTGTTTTTAATATCACAAAAGCTAACTCTTTCATCATATTCACTCTGTAGCTTATTCTGGATTCTTCGCTCAAAGTCTGCTTCTCCATCATATGCACCTCCACCGCGTAGTCTGCTTCTAAGTGAAATTGCTCCGGCTACGGTAAATTTGCCATAGGATGTAGATATTTCTGTTTTGGCATTAGAATCAACAATAGCAGCATCAATAGTCTGAAATCTCTCTATAAGGTCAGTTATCTGCTGATATGCTGCTTTTGCCTCTTTAACATAGTCTTCTTTTTTAATTCTCTTTTCAAAAAACTTTATCTTCATTAGGTTTAATTGTATCTATAAAACTGGCTTTTTTCTATTTTATCGTTTATCTTCTTTACTAATAAATCCCTTTCGTCCAAAGCCTGTGTTACTAACATTTTTTCGCTCATAAAAACCTCCTTCAAAATCATTGTCTATACAATAATTCTAACGGAGGTTTTCTACTTTGTCATTGAACTTGTAGTATAATAATTTTTACTATTATGCTGCACGTCCATTCTTTATTCTTTCATAATATTCATATACTCGCTCATTGCTTTCATTATGTGCATCGTCACACAATGTAATTGGCTTTCTATTTCCACAAACAAGCAGATCTATTGGTACGTGAAACAAATCACTAAGTGCATACAAATTATCTATTGTTGGCATGCTGATACCATTAATCAATGATATATACTCTGCACACTTCCAAGTTCAAGATATTCCTGCACATCCTTCACTGTCAAGCCACGCATATCCATAATTCTGCGGATGTTAATTCCTGTTTTCGTTTGTCAATTATTGGAAACATTATTACCTCTTTCATTTCAAAAAACTACATTGTAACTTTAAGAGTGCTAGCCTTTAAATTATACACTTCTTATATTTAATAAACAAGCCATAATATTTCCAATTCACATCCAATCTTCAACATTAATTCATTTTCAATAAAAAACGTTACTTTCTAGTCCTAACCTTCTTCACACTACTCCACTTACTATTATAAGTCTTTCCTTCAACCACTTTGTACGCTCTAACCTTTATGTAATAGGTTTTCTTTTTTAGCTTGCTAAGCATTTTTGTAGTGTTTTTTTTAGTCTTAACCGTTTTGTTACCTTTTTGCCAAACTTCTTTGAAGTTGAATATTTTATCTCATATCCTTTTACACCGGCAATTTTCTTAAATTTAAGTTTGATTTTTTCTTATTATTCTTTTGTACGTGTAACCTGTTTGAATGTAACTTTCTTAACACTTAATTTAGTATTGATATTGTTGTTAACTGTAGTGTTTGTATTACTACCTTTATTATCATTATTGCTGGTTGTTATTTCGACCTGCTTTTTAGTTGCAACAATACCATAATTGCTTAAATGTGTTGTTTCAAAAAAATTATATATCCATCTTCAACAGTTGCATCTAACTGTTCAATGATTTTCCCATTCCTTGTAAATACAATTTTATATGTATCATAATCTTTCAGGTTATCAGGCATTTTGAATTTAACTTTAATTTTGAAGCCATTGACTTCTACTATTTCCTGCTTGTCGTTTAAGAAAAATATATCAACCAGATATTTTACATTTTCCTTTGAAAGACTCTCCGGTACATCCAATTCTTTTTATTTGCAAACTATAATTAATATCATCAACCCACTCTAAAAATGTCACACTTCCATTTATACCGCTTGTAGACGTAATTTCCCTAGTTTCTGAATAGTTCGGATCTTTCTCCCAAGTTGCATACAATGTAATATTTGTAAATACATTTCTTCCTTCAATTAAACCATCTTTGTCAAACTGTGAACTTTCATCGTTACTGCTTCGCCATGAGCCCCAATACATATATTTTAAGGATTCTCCTGAACCATCTTTCTTAGCATTCCATCCTTTAAAATGTATCCTCTTCTTTCAGGAACGTATTGGAATATTTTCATTTCTGTTCCACTATCTGCTCCACCAAGATAATCATACTTCTGTGATTTCTGTCCTTCAATTGTTCCGCCATTGGCATCTAATGTAAGTACATATGAAAATGGTCTCATATCCTCTGGAAGATTTGGATCATTTAAACATCCATTCGCATCTACTCCGTAGAAAATATTACTTTTATACACGGCAGAAATAACCACATTAGAAGTTTTACTAAAATACGATTTATCTATTGACATTACAACCTTCCCATGGTAATCCCATCCACAAAATGTGCATCCTTCTCTTTGTGCAACGTACTTGCTTAAATCGATTGTTTTAAATTCATCTTTGTTTATTACAAGTAAAATCGAATATTGTCCATTAACTTTTCCACCAAAACCATCTATTTTCAAATAGTAGTTTTCTGTTTCATCTAAACTCTTATCAGAGAATCTGGCATATAAACTGCATCCATTCTTGTATGATACACCATTCATTTCACCCTGAGAAATAAAATCATCAATCTTAAGTTCTGTAACTATTTTATCTATGGTGTCATTCCTTGTCATTGTCCAACCTGCAAAAGCAGTTTCCCCATTATATGGAATAATGCCTTTTGTTATATCAGATACTTTTATGGATTTTTCGTTCTCATCAAAATTAAATTTTATAACCTTTCCATAAGTTCCGTCAATTTCCCCTTCTCCTGTTTTTAATACCACAGCGTATTCTCCGTCATCCGTGATTGTAAAAGCCTTCGCCTCCTGTGTCATAAATGGTATTGTTAATATACTTAACACTAACAAAAACATAATTTTCAAAAAATAATTTCTTCCCATAGTCCATCCTCCTAGTCTTTTAATTTTCAAAGCTTTTTGTACTATTCCATAAGGTCTTGTCTTTAACATTATAAGTTGTCTAAATTATAATATTTTTTAGTTTTTACACATCGTACTTTTTAAAAAGAAAATGGACATTTCCACTGGGACACATCCATTATTCTCTATTCGATATTAAGCCTATTGTATTTTTTATCTAAGCATAAAATTCTTTAACTGCTTGCGATTTTCTATATTTAATTTGTTAAATACACAGGTCAGATGTTGCTTAACTGTTCTTGGAGTGATTTCCAAATATTCTGAAATTTCTTTATTTGTCCAACCTCTGTTAGCAAGCATTGCAATAGTAAATTCAGTTGTTGTCAGATTATCAGCCACATCCTCATTAGTATCAGGATTATGTATTCGGCGCCATCCTGCACTAAACTTGTATGTAATATTAATTATCCTTGCATAATCTTCAGGATAATCTTTCTTCATGCAAGTTTCTATTAATCCCTGCAAAAGCCCGTGATGTTCACCTATACCTTCTATTAGATTATCCGGCCTTGAAATCTCCCATACTTTCATAAAGTATACCTTAGCTTTATCCGTTTCTTTAAGGTTCATTAAATCCATTGCAACAACAAGATTTAAATAAATCATAGCTATTGGATATACCTTGCTACAAGTCATAAGACAGGTCTGTACTATTCCTAAAGAACGCTGATAATCTTTAACCAAATATGCTTTGTGTGCCAAAACATAGGCTCCCCACAACTGCATTCCCTTAGTAAATTCTGATAAATATTCAGCTAAAGGTGGTAAATCTCCAACAGGAATATGTAACAACGTATGTGCTGCTGTTGCTACAAATACACAACAGGCTCTTGTTTTCTTATCTGTTTCTTCTAGCATTGCTTCTTTAAGATATTCCTTTTAACCTTTCAAGTCCAAATCTTGCCGAATGTATTCTATCAAGAGAAAGATTGGCAAATGTATATATCAGGCTTGCTGACAATTTAAGCATTATATCTTCGCAATTTAAATACATTTCAGCATATTCAACTGCTTTTTCGTGCCTTCCACTAAAATAATAGTATTCAGCATATGCCATTTCTTTCTGTGGAACATCATCTATACTTTCTATAAATTCTATGCACCTTCCTAGTGGAAATGCCGAACTCATAAGTAACATTGGTACTCGTGTTGTATGCTTTTCTTTTTATTATTTCTTTTTTTATCTGTAATCCCCAGCAAATAATCTGCAGAAACTCCAAACAACTTTGTTAACTTAATAAGTATGTCGCTACTTATAGTCTTGGTATCTCCGTTTAATATTCGTGTGATTTGTGATGGTGTAATTTCCAGCCTTCTTGCCAATTCACTTTTTTGAAATACCTGCTTCTACACATAATTCTGCAATAATTTCTGACGGTGTTTTATTTGAGTCCATTCCAAACATCTCCTTTATTTCTAAAATATAACACATCTAAAACACCGTTGCAAATTTGCAAAAACATCTGTCCAACTTTCTACCAATCCCCATCATCATAGTCATCCAACGCATCATCTACTCCATCTGCATAATCTGAATCACTATTATATCTGTCATCGTCATAATCATCATCCATATAAACATCTTCATATCCATCGTCATAAGACTTGTATGGATTGCTATATTTCTTCTTTGAAGAACTACCTGAAGAATTACTTTTATATGAATTACTACTTGATGAACTATTACTATATGTACCACTTGATGAACTGCTGTTTGAGTAACTACCTGAATAACTGTTGCTATCGTCTGATGAACTATTATCATAACTGCTATTTGAACTATTAGAATCCACTTCGTAATAACTATCTGTAGTTGCCTCTTCTAAAGCAGTAGTCTTGCTATCCTGACTGTCTGATTCAACTTCATAATTTTCATCATTAACCCTATGCTGATAACAATAGTTGCTACCATAAATTGGCTGATCCTTACATCCCGGTGCAGCACAGCTTCTTTTCTGCTCACTGTTAACTTCGTAAATAAACATTATTAAAAATAAGCCTCCCAAAACAATTGCCATAAATTTTATAAATGGTTTCAATGAATTATTGTTCATGATCTTTTCCTCCTATAATTATCCAAATTTAACTACTCATCATTTAGTAATTATTCAATACTTGATTGAAAAACTCATCGCAAAATCGAAGTTTTTTCCAATACATTATATAATGTATTTTCGGTTTTTTCTGGTATTTTATGTGATATAATTCTAATAAAACTGTTGAAAAGAGCTTAATTGTTTGTATGCAAAAATAGCGGCTCGCATTTTCTTCTGCAAAAGTTATTGCAACAACTTTTTTGAAAATCACAATGATTTTGTTGCGTTAACTTTTTTTCAATTAAGGGCTTTTTTTCTTATTGTTAAGTAAATTCTACTTTTTTAGCTGTCCCAAAAACACCCCTTGCAACGCTAAATTTGCAATTTTTTGAGTTTTTTCAACATTTTTCTCGTTTTTTGATTTTGTACTCCAATAAAAAAGCCAATCTTTATATGCCAGACTAATTTCCAACATTTAAAGATTGACTTGTTTTTCTTCATAAATTATTATTTTATGCTATTTGAATATTAATTTTCTATTTTGTGCTTTTCTAATTAATTGGAGTGCCAACTTCAATCAGGTTTCCATCTAAATCGTAAAACCTAACCATTTTCTGTCCCCAACTATGTTCCATCAATTCATTCACATACTGAATTTCATATCTGCTATTATTAAGCTTTTCAACAAAATCCTCAATGTTCTTTTCTTCAAAATACAACTCAGTCATATTATTTTGTGGAACAACATCTTTCTCAAGAAAATCTTTCCAAATATTCTTGTTCTGAAGTACCAAACCTTCTGTCATTATTACGTTTCCATCATTGTTAAGTACAACTTGAAGTCCAAACAAATCTCTATAAAAATTAATAGATTCTTCTATATCAGAAACCACAATAAGTACATTTCTAAGTTTCATTTTTTATATTCCTCTCACTAAATCTACTTTCATTATAGCAAATCTGTCCGGTGTTTAAAATATGAATTATTCTATTCTGCTTCAATACACTCTGCATTTGCTCGCATTTCTGCTGCCATATCAATTGCCTCGCCTGCATTCATACCTTCCTTTGTCAACTTCATAGCTGTGTTAAGCTCATAAATATCGCCCATTGTTGCATTATCTCTTTCTAATTCACTTTCAATCTTTCTAATTCTGTGGTCTGCTACTGCATTTTCAATAAATTTAAACATATCAAATCCTCCTAATAATACTGCTTTCTATAAAATTTCAATGATTCAATACAAGACAACTTCTTAGCATCTGCGGAATTTGGTTAATTCCTGCGTTATCTTGTAATTCCAATATATCAGGAGAAAATGACATTATTTGTCATTTTGAAATGAAAGTTTGAAAATTTTTGAAATCTGTACCATATATGATGTTTTTCACTTGTATGGTACAGATTTGTTCTTCTCTGAGCTGGACAAACTTTCTATCTGTACCATATGCGAATTTTTTTTCTTCTTATATGGTACAGATTTGTTCTTCCCTAAGCTGGACAAACTTTCTATCTGTACCATATGCGAATTTTTTTCTCTTGTATGGTACAGATTTGTTCTTCCCCGAGCTGGAACAAGCTTTCATATGTACCATATACGAATTTTTTCTCTTGTATGGTACAGATTTGTTCTTCCCTGAGCTGGACAAACTTTCTATCTGTACCATATGCGAATTTTTTCTTCTTATATGGTACAAATTTCTTCTACTCTGAGTCGGAACAAGCTTTCATTTGTACCATATGCAAATTTTTTCTCTTGTATGGTACAGATTTCTTCTTCCCCGAGCTGGAACAAGCTCTCATTTGTACCATATGCGAATTTTTTTCTCTTGTATGGTACAGATTTGTTCTTCCCTGAGTTGGAACAAGCTCTCATTTGTACCATATGCAAATTTTTTTCTCTTGTATGGTACAGATTTATTCTTCCCTGAGCTGGAATAAGTTTTTCATATGTACCATATACGAATTTTTTTCTTCTTATATGGTACATATTTCTTCTGCTCTGAGTCGGAACAAGCTTTCATTTGTACCATATGCAAATTTTTTCTCTTGTATGGTACAGATTTGTTCTTCCCCGAGCTGGAACAAGCTCTCATTTGTACCATATGCGAATTTTTTTTCTCTTGTATGGTACAGATTTGTTCTTCCTCGAGCTGGAACAAGCTTTCATTTGTACCATATGCGAATTTTTTTCTCTTGTATGGTACAGATTTGTTCTTCCCCGAGCTTGAACAAGCTTTCATTTGTACCATATGCGAATTTTTTCTCTTGTATGGTACATATTTCTTCTGCTCTGAGCTGGACAAACTTTCTATCTGTACCATATATGAAATTTTTCGCGTATATGGTACAGATTTCTTCTAGTTTTAATTTGAGAATAAACTCAAACTTATAATCTGCCTCATAACAAACAATTCTTTAGTTCCATGGGGTAATTATCATTTAATTTCAATAGATTCAATCTTATAATCTGCTCCATAACAAACAATTCTTCAATCTTATGGGGTAGTTCTGCGTCAGATTAGCCAGAACAAGCTTTATAACTTATCACAAAAAACTGTTGCATTAATCTCTCACTAACACAACAGTTTTATTTATTCCGTAACTCCCTATGTAATTATATTTAAGTTTCATTATTTGTAATTTCCCTATTTACTTTCCTGTTTCTGTTTTTTTTTTTCAAAGTGTTCTTTTTGTTTCTTTTGCAACTACACCACTTAATGTAAATAATGCAATAATATTTGGTATTGCCATTAATCCGTTAAAGATATCGGCAATTGTCCATACTGCCTTTACTGTCATATATGGTCCGATAAATACTGCTAAGATGTATAACCATCTGTATACCTGAACTGCTGTTTTGCTCTTGTTTGATAAGTATTCCAAACATCTTTCACCATAGTAATCCCAACCAAGAATTGTTGTGAATGCGAAGAATACCAAACATACCATTAAGATAAATGATGAAACTTCGGCAGGTAAGAAACTTAAACCATTCTGGAATGCATGTGTTGTTACCTGAACTCCTTCAAGTCCTACCACTTTATATGAACCCATCATTACAATTGAAAGACCTGTTAATGTACAAACAATTATTGTATCAATAAATGTTCCCGTCATTGAAACGAGTCCCTGACGAACCGGATCTTTTTTGTTCTTGCTGCTGCGGCTGCAATAGGTGCTGAACCAAGTCCGGCTTCGTTAGAGAAAATACCTCTTGCAATACCTTTCTGCATTGATATTGCTATTGAAGACAATACACCACCTGCCACTGCTTTAACACCAAAAGCATATTCAACAATTGTTGCTAATGCTCCCGGAAGTTTTTCAATATTAGTTACAATCAAAACTAATACTGTAACGATATATAATATAGCCATAAATGGTACTATAACCTGAGAAACACTTGATATTCTCTTAATACCACCAATAACAACTAAACCTACACAAATAGCTAATGCAAAAAGCTGTAATAACTATGGCTATTGAATAATCAGTTCCTAAAATACTAACTGTATCTTCTTTGTTAGGATCAAAAAAAAGACTGAACTGCTGATGCGATTCCGTTAACCTGTGTAAATGTTCCGATACCGAATAAACCTACACAAGCTCCAAAAAACGAAAAACTTTTTGCAAGCCATTTCCATTTCTTTCCCATTCCATTTTCAATATAATAGAAAGGTCCACCCAGAACATGACCTTCCTCATCAATAGTTCTGTAACGAACTGCCAAAAAATCCTTCTGCATACTTAGTAGCCATTCCAAAGAATGCTGCTACCCACATCCAAAATAACGCTCCCGGTCCACCTACTGCAGTACCAAGTGCTGTACATCCGATGGCTGTTGCTACACCTACGATATTACCTGTACCGATTGTTGCTGAAAGTGCTGTACATAGTGCTCCAAAACTACTAACTTCCCCATGTCCTTCTTCTTCGTTCTTAAACATATACTTAAGTGCCTTAGGCAAATGCACTATCTGTAATAGTCTTAACCGAAAAGTAAGGTAGATGCCTGCTGCAAGAATCAACACAATAAGTGGGATTCCCCAAACTAAATCATCTACCTTAACTAAAAATCTGTAAAATCGCTCATAATATTCCTCCTGTCCTTTTGCCTGAGAGATTAGTGATGCTTCTAAAAATTTAAATATCACCTTACACCTTCGGCGCCTGAGTTAACACTGCTATATTCAAAATCTTATTTTCTGCACTTCTTTAACTCCCCTATCTAATCTAAAGAATCTCTCCAAAATAAATTCTGAAACGTTTGTGTCATCAGACCTCTCCAGTGGTTGTCTATTCTACTTTTTTTTGACAACGCAACTATCATTGTAAGACCATATGGAAAATTATGCAATATATTTTTAGCAATTCTTTAGCATATTAAAGTTTTACAACATTACATTGCTATTTTGACTGCTATTTAATACTTAAACTTAATTTTTTAAAGTTGATTTTGTAAATTTTTAACGTTTTAATTATTTTTATATTTTATAATTTAAATTTTTAAGCACTCCTTCACATTAAAATTCTACTGTAATTCTTAAACTCTTTCCATCATCACTGAAAGCATTAATCTTGCCCTTGTGGTTTTGGACTATTCCCTTGGCTATTGAAAGACTTCCTGTTCCAGCAATGGTATTAGAAATATTGCCCCTTTGTAACCGTTGCTGACTGGGCTGTCATCTTAACTGCCTGTCTTGCCTTGCCTGTTTTAACCAAAACAAGGCTTACTATTACTGAGCAAACCAATACCACTGCAATTGTAGATGTAATGATTTTTTTAATTTTTGCAACCAAATTGATTTTTTTCTCAGATTATCTGTATTTTTCACAAAAAACCAATAACTAATTTTTTCTACTACTACAATTATCGCTCCATATGAAAAAAAGGCTGGCTTCATCAAAGGCGTTAAACGAATTACACTCTTTATTCCTTAAATAAGAAAACTCCTTCCAATATTACACATAATAATGCAATACCTAACCCAAAGAAATTACACGTATGTACATTATATATACCAATAAAATTTCCCAATATTTCACTTAATGCAAAAGAAGTAACAATAACACATTCAATAACAAAATGATTACATTTTCCTAATTCATTCTTCCTTCTTTTTTTCAAAAAATCGAATACAACAAAGCAAATAAAGCACGTTAATAAAACCTGTAATATTGTCACTTGCATAATCGAAATTAAACTAGCTCCAATAAAAACAGATAAAATAAGCCTTTTGTAATTTTTTATTTTTATATCTTGCATATACATTCACTCCGCAACAATTTTATTCTTACTTTTAGAATAACATATTTTAAATATAATTTTTAAATTATTTTGGTTTTTGCATTTTATATTTGCGTTGACTTTTTACTAAAGAAACTATAGTATTTAATTATTGTTTTAGAAGGAGATTTTTAATGAAATACTTATCAATAATAATTATAGGTTGCACCTTTTTACTTTCAGGTTGCATAGGACTTGCCCTTGATAACTTAAGTGAAGCCGTTTTATTAGCCGACAGTGTTGTTAGTTCTTCCGGTAACTCCGCATTATTGCACTATTTATTTATATTACTGCTAATTGTGGGAATCGGATTGATTGTACATGGGCTAATGCACATTGAAGATAAATAAATTTTAAAGGGAGCATACTACAACTGCTTATAAATCGCTAATGTAGTATGCTCCCTTTTTTAATTATAGTGTCTCATCGTAAATTGTTTTTTACCTTTATAGCCAATTACTTTTACCTCTTTTGTAACTGACAATTTTTTTAGATTCTTGTACTTTTTCAAATTAACTTTTTTAATCTGTGTATTGCATATTTTTAGAGTTTTTAATGTTTTTGGATTAAAATTACATTTTTCATAATTGCTAATAAATGTGCAATTTAGATTAGCATTTTTTATTTTGTTATTTTTTTCCCAGTGTAATTTTTTTTAACTCCGCTTCCTTTCCGTTTTTTTCATAACTTATTTTTGTTTGCAATGGTAGTATACTTAGCAAACCTTAAATGAACTTTTAAAGTTTGCAGATTTTTTTGAGAACTTTTTGTGTTTTATTTTGGATTTTTTATTGCCAATTAATTGCGTCGACTACTTTTTTTCTGCTATCATATTAAAGTATTTGCGTTTACAAAATCCGACACGCATTTTAGAGAGGTTAATATGTTAGAAACAATTGAAAAAAATCAACTCTGCCGTCAACAACTTTATTTGGGGTGTTCCGGCAATGATTTGTATTATTGGCGTTGGTTTATATTTAAGTATAAGAACTAACTTTTTACAAATCAGAAAATTTCCATATGCCATCAAAACTACAATTGGGCGTATGTTTAAAAAGAAGGAAGCAAGTGATGGTTCCATTACACCATTTCAGGCTGTTTGTACCGCTCTTGCGGCAACTGTAGGTACGGGTAATATTGCAGGTGTTGCAGGTGCTATTGCCATTGGTGGTCCGGGTGCTGTTTTCTGGATGTGGATTTCAGCGCTTCTTGGTATGTGTACTAAGTTTACAGAAGTTACTCTTGCTGTTCATTTTCGTGAAAAAAAAATGCAGAAGGCGACTATGTTGGTGGTCCTATGTATTACATCAAAAACGGGCTTGGCAAAATTGGCAGTTCCTTGCTGTTTTGTTTTCAGCTTTTGGTGTTTTAACTGTTTTCGGTACAGGTAATGCCACACAGGTTAACACTATTACTACCGCCATTGATTCTGCTCTTTTAAATTATAATGTTATTTCAAAAAATGGTGTTTCAACACTTAATTTAATTATGGGTATTGCAATTACTGTTCTTGTTGGACTTGTTTTATTAGGTGGTATTAAAAGAATCGGTAAGGTTGCCGAAAAGCTTGTTCCTTTTTATGGCTTTGTTTTATGTAATTCTTGCCATCGGCGTAATTATTTTAAATTACAGACATGTTCCTACTGTTTTTGCTTCTATTTTTGAAGGAGCTTTTAAACCTTCATCTGTTACAGGTGGAGTTGTTGGCAGCATCTTTATTTGTATGAAAAAGGTGTTTCACGAGGTATCTTTTCTAATGAGGCAGGTCTTGGTACAGGTTCCATTGCACACGCCTGTGCAGATACCAGGAAGCCTGTAAAGCAGGGACTTTTCGGTATATTTGAAGTGTTTGCAGACACTATTGTTATTTGTACTTTAACTGCCCTTGTTATTCTTTTTGCAGTGGCGTTAACATTGATTTCGGTAAAGCCGCCGGAGCAGAACTTACAATTCAGGGATTTACTTCAACTTATGGTAACTGGGTTTCACTCTTCACTGCTGTTGCAATGTGCTGTTTTGCATTTTCTACAATTCTCGGATGGGGATTGTATGGGGCAAGATGTATTGAATTTCTTTTTCTCATCTAAGGTCATCAAACCTTTTATGGTTGTTTACTCATTGGTTGCCATTCTTGGTGCAACAGTAGACCTGGGACTTATTTGGAACATAGCTGACACATTTAACGGACTTATGGCAATTCAAACTTGATTGCCTTGTTCTTATTGTCAGGTACAGTAGTTAAACTTATAAAAGAATATACTGAATTTTAAGGATTTAGGATTTTATTTGGTTGAACAACCCCGGGCGATGGCCTGGGGTTGTTTATTTGTTCAGTTAACACCACAACATTTTATACATTTTCTTATTGTTGTGGCACATTCTCTTAATTTACGGATACCCACGACTTTTTTTACTCTTCACCCATATTAACTCTTTTAAATGCCCTATATAATGTTGCCACACAAATCACATTCAAAGGAATCCCAAAACATTCTTTATCATAATTTATATTTAACAATGGAATGCATAGCTCCTTCCAATCGCTTGGTGCCTGCACAAGTGCTGAAAAAGGATCATATACAGCTGCGAAAATTGTTCCAAGTATAAAATAAATACCAATTCCAAAATATTTTTCCTCTTCGATAATTTGCCACTTGTCTTTTTTTTTCAATAAAACATAACTTACTACTGTAAGGAAAAGTGCCACAGCTATTTTTACTTTCACAGTGTCATAGTCGAAATCATCATAAATGTAACTATTGCTTTTAAGAATTTCAGCAAAACTAATATCAAGACCATAAAAAACAAATTCAGCAATTTCATAAAATGATATAAACAGGAAAATCCATCCTGCCATATGTTCCGTTGCACTATATTTCACAATAATAAAACTAAAGACAATTCCTACTATTATTCCTAAAATAACACTTTTCATTGACGGATAAATCCATCCAAAAACATACACCATAAAATGACAGCATAATAAGTCGTTACCAATGCAAACTTAAATCTTTTGGGTGTATTTTTGTTATTTAATATAGAAATAGATTTTTGTTTAAAATAAGTATTATCCCTATGGCAATTCTAATAAGCGTTACAATTCCATAATTATTAAGAAAATCATATATAGCTAAAACTTCATTCATTTACACTTTCCTCTTAAACTGATTGACATATTACATACCAATCTACAAAAGGATTGTAAACAAAATGTATCTCCCATACACATAATAAAAAGTCGGCTTCTTGCCGACTTTTTATCACTGCATCATTCCATAAAAAATGCCTGACAATATTATCACTAAAAAATATAACAAGTGTAATTTTTGCTGCCCATACATAGGTTCTATCTATCTTTGTTGTGTTTTTTCTTCTTTTCGAAGCCATTCTCTTTCGCTATGCTTAGTGCTCTGCTCCAAATCTTCATCTCTAACTACAACTCGTTTGAAAATATTAAAATCTGCACCTTGGACTCTAAGATATCCACCTGCTCCATCCGCATGTACCTGTGCCAAAATCCCTGACTTTCCAAAAGACCTACAAGCATCTGAATCTCAACTTCGTTGTTTGTTGCGTATACTTCTTTCATATGTTTTTCACCTCATTAATTATGTACATTCCACTACTTTCAATTAGTAGTTGATTGTTAAAGCTTAAGCAAATTTGAATCCCTTTTTTCAAAAAAAGTCAAACGAATTTTTTATTCATTATCATATGAATGAAAGAACTTTGACAGATTATTCAGGCTTTTAGAAGTACCTTTACTTCATCTTCGCTCATTTCACTAATAGCTGCCTGTGACATTTTCTCATGAAACTCTTCATGATGTTTATAAGCCTTTATACCTTTTTCTGTTAAAGTTATATTAACAATTCTTCTGTCTTCCTCGCTTCTGTTTCGCTCAACATAGTGCTTCTTTACAAGACTGTTCATAGAAGTTGTAAGCGAGCCCACAGTTATCTTCATCTTCTTGGCAATTGTTGTCATATTATTGCCTTCGCCAAGTCCTACGGCCTCAATAATATGCATATCATTGTTTGTTATATCTTTAAATTCTTCAGTTATAATCGCCTTTTCTTCCAGTTCCCATATTTCCTGGAATAAATGCACTAATACATCATTAATTTTTTCAAATGTTGTCATCAATCTCTCCATTAAATTTATCTACGGTTTTTCCATCTACTTTTAATATTAACATTATTTAAGCCTATTTTCAAATAAGAATTTAAAATAAAACAATTCAAAATGCAAACTTCCAAATAAAACTTTCAAAATAATTTCATTAAAATAATTGGGTATACAAAATAAATCAAATTAAAATTCTTTTTCTTCCAGCAGTTCTTTAAATACCTTCTTTACAGTTGTAATTTTATTAACTTTGTACGCATCTGCTCCGCAAAAAAAGTAACGCCTCATCTGTTTTTCCCTTTGCTGCATATATTAATCTTTCTGTTATGCAATAAGGAATTTCTTTAGGATTACATCTTGCAAGGCAACCTAAACATTTCTTTGGTGTAAATTTTTCACCATTTATTACTTTTTCCATAAATTTATTTTTTATGGCTCGGCCTGGCATTCCAACAGGACTTTTTACTATTACTATATCTTCTTTTTTGGCCTTGATATATTCTTTTTTGTAATTTTCATCTGCATCACATTCTTTTTTAGTTGGCACAAATCTTGTTGCTACCTGAACTCCTTGTGCCCCCAAGTCAAAAGCATGTTTTACCTTATTTTTTGTCACTTATTCCACCGGCAACAACTACAGGAATGTCTTTGTTGTATTTTTTTCATATTCTTTTACAACATCTATTATTCCTTGAATTTCATTGTCATAATCAAGTTCACTTTCAAGTTCTTCCACCGAAAACCTAAATGCCCTCCGGCTTTTGGTCCCTCAATTATAATCATATCTGCTGTTGTGTTATGTCTTCTGTCCCAATATTTTAAAAATAACTTTTGCCGACTTTACACTTGAAACAATTGGAGCCATCTTCGTTTTAAAACCTTTAAGATATTCCGGAAGTTCTGTTGGAAGACCTGCCCCCTGACACTATAATATCTGCCCCTGCTTTTGCAGCTTCAATAACATGCTCCCTGTAATCTTTCAGGGCAACCATTATATTAAATCCTATAATTCCATTTGGTGAAATTCGTCTTGCTTTTTCATATTCTTTCTTTATTGCTTTTTGTTGGCAAGTCTTGGATTATTTTCAAAATCCTCTTCCTTAAACCCGATTTGTGCAGAAGAAATAATTCCCACTCCACCTTCTTTTTTGCCACGGCTCCTGCAAGATTTCCAAGGCTGATTCCTACCCCCATTCCACCTTGTACTATGGGCCTTTCTGCTATTAAATCTCCAATCTGTAAAGGTTTATAATTCATCCATAACTCCTTATTTAAACTGCTTTCTAATATCCATTGCTAAAAAAGTTGTATCTTTCATCTACTAATTGTTCCTTAGTAATTTTTGTTTTTTCAGCAAGGAATTTCACAATTTCTTTATCCATTTTTTCCGTAATTTTAGGTAACGTATCCGTTGTATATTTTTCAGGTTCAAAGAAAACCTTCTTAACTATTCCCATTTCTTTTAAATCTTTTTGCAGTCATTTTCATTGCTCCTGCGGCTTCCTTAGCCCTCTTGCTGTCCTTCCAGAGAATGCTGGCATAACCTTCCGGAGACAAAATTGAATAAACTGCATTTTCCATCATCCACACTTCATCTGCAACAGCCAAAGCCAACGCACCGCCACTTCCACCTTCTCCAATTACTATTGAAAGAATCGGTGTTCTAAGTGATGACATTTCAAAAGATTTCTTGCAATTGCCTCTCCCTGACCGCGCTCCTCTGCTTCCAAGCCACAGAATGCTCCCCGGTGTGTCCACAAAACAAATTACCGGTCGGTCAAATTTCTCTGCCTGTTTCATCAATCGTAAGGCCTTTCTGTATCCGTCAGGTGATGGCATTCCAAAATTATGTTCAAGATTCTCTTTTGTGTTATGACCTTTTTCCTGTGCAATTACCGTAACCGGCATTCCATGAAAAGATGCAATGCCACCGATTATTGCCTGATCATCCTTAAAATATCTGTCTCCATGAAATTCTACAAAATCATCAAAAAGCAAATCTATATAGTCGCTGGCAATAGGTCTATCATTCATTCTTGACGCCAAAACCCTATCCCAAGCTGACTTTTTAACTGACTCAGTAATCATTTTAATCGATTCTCTTTTCTTCTGAGCCATTGTTGATTTTTTCTTTTTTATGTTAAAATTATCTGTGTAAGAATTATCATCTTTTTTATGCAAAGTAAGAATTGTTGTTAACCTATTTCTTAAATCTTTTTCGCTCCACTATCTCGTCAATAAAACCGTGTTCCAAAAGAAACTCTGACCTTTGAAAACCTTTAGGCAATTTCTGCCCAATAGTCTGCTCAATTACCCTTGGCCCCGCGAAACCTATTAACGCTTTAGGCTCCGCCAAAATAATATCACCAAGCATTGCAAAGCTTGCAGTAACGCCTCCTGTAGTTGGATCAGTCAAAACTGAAATATATAAATTCCCTGATTCACTATGTCTTTTTCAACGCTGCTGATGTCTTGGCCATCTGCATAAGAGATACAATACCCTCCTGCATTCTTGCACCACCTGAGCAGGCAAAAATAATAACCGGAATATTTTCTTTTGTTGCATACTCCACAGTTTTTGCAATCTTCTCCCCTACAACTTCACCCATACTTGCCATAAGGAAACGCCCGTCACAAACGGCAATAGCCACCGAATTGCCACCAATTGTGGCTCTTCCTGTTGTAACAGCCTCATCAAGCCCAGTCTTATCCCTTAACGCCTGAACTTTTGCTTCATAGCCTTTCATCTTCAATGGATTTCTTGTATTAAGTCCTTCAAACATAGGCTCAAAACTATCCTTATCCACAACCATCTCAATTCTCCTGTAAGCATGAACCCTGAAATAACCGCCACACTTAGGACAAATATAATTATTATTCTTCACATCTTCAGCCAAAACAATAGAGCTACACTTCTTGCACTTTCTGAGAAGACCGTCTGGCACATTGGAAGTGTTGACCTTAATTGTTGTGTACTCTTTTCTATTTTTCTTAAACAATCTCTGAAATTTCATAAAGTCCTCCATCTGTTACTATTTTTCATTCTCTATATTCAGTTTTCTACCACAGACACTTTGATGAAAACTTCACAAATCTGCAGAAGAAAAAAAGAGAATATTCTTCCAACTTCAATCTATCGATGGCAGATTTTTCTGAAAAGCAAACAATAGGCAGGATTTCGCAATTTTGCGAGCATAGTGTAAGTGCAAAATTAACTGTTTGAGCCAAGGGCGAGTTTTAATTTTGCATCTTACAATAGACGGCGGAGCAAAATAAGAAAGACAACGTGTTTGCGTCAGGAAAATCTGCCATCGATAGAAAGTAGTAGCTATGCAATATTCTCTTTTTTCTTATTGAAATTTTCTATAAAGTTTACATCAAAGTGTCCGCTTTGGAAAACTGAATCATTGAGAATGCTATACAAGTAGTCCACGTTTGTGTCGATTCCTTCTACGATTACTTCTCCCAGTGCGCTTATCATTTTTTCTTTATGGCTTCTTCTCTGTTTTCTCCATGTACTATTAGTTTGGCCAGCATTGAGTCATAGTATGGTGTTACTTCATAGCCGTTGTATACTGCTGAGTCTATTCTGACTCCGTTACCTCCCGGTAGGTATAGGTCGGTTATGACTCCCGGTGATGGTCTAAAGTTTAGTAGTGGATTTTCTGCATTTATTCTGCATTCTATGGCATGACCATTTATTTTTATGTTTTTTTTGTTTGTATGATAGTGGTTGCCCATCTGCTATTTTTTTTTTATTTGTTCTTTTTATTAGGTCTATTCCTGTTACTGTTTCTGTTACAGGATGTTCAACCTGTATTCTTGTGTTCATTTCCATAAAATAGAATTTGTCTTTATCCAAAAGGAACTCTATTGTTCCTGCGTTTTCGTATTTTGCTGCTTTCGCGGCACGTACTGCTGTGTCGCCCATTTTTTTCTTAATTCATCTGACAGAATTACACTTGGAGATTCTTCTATCATTTTCTGATGATTTCGCTGAATTGAACAGTCACGCTCTCCTAAATGGATTACATTGCCAAATTTGTCTGCTAATATTTGAAATTCTATATGTCTTGGATTTTCCACAAAATGTTCTATATACATTGTTCCATCATCAAAAGCTGCTTCGCTTTTTTTTTTGGCTGCGTTAAATGCCTGTTCAAATTCTTCAGGGTCATACGCCACACGCATTCCTTTTCCACCACCACCTAAAGCTGCTTTTATGATTACCGGATATCCAACCTGGTCTGCTATTTTCTTTCCTGTTTTGCTGTCATATATCTGTTCTTCACTTCCTGGAATTACAGGTACATTGGCCTCTATCATTGTTTTTCTTGCAACTGACTTGTTTCCCCAGATTATACATTACATCTGATTTTGGTCCAATAAAAATAATATTGCACTGCTCGCATAATCTGGCAAATTTGCTATTTTCTGATAAAAACCAAATCCCGGATGAATCGCATCTGCGCCTGTTGCAATTGTTGCGCTAATTATACTTTCCATATTTAAATAACTTTCACTTGCCTTTGTTTCCCCTATACAAATAGCTTCATCTGCCAATTGTGTGTGAAGTGCATCTTTGTCTGCCTTTGAATATACAGCTACAGTCTCAATACCCATTTCTCTACATGCTCTTATTATCCTTACTGCTATTTCACCTCTGTTTGCAATTAAAAGTTTCTGAATCATATCATTCTCATTCCAGGCGGGTTAAAGTTGTTACCCAACCATAAATGTAAGTTCTGCTTTTGCCACAACTTTTCCGTCTACGCTTGCTATTGCCTGGCCTATTCCCATAGGTCCTTTCTGCTTAATAATTTTTGTTTCAAGTTTTAATTTATCCCCTGGAACTACTTTTCCTTTAAATCTACATTTATTTATTCCACCAAAGAATGCAGTCTTTCCCTTAAAACCTTCCTGACTAAGTATTGCCACCGCTCCAACCTGCGCAAGGGCCTCTATAGTAAGTACTCCCGGCATAACCGGCTCCTGTGGAAAATGCCCCAAAAAAATCTTCTCTAAAGGTTACGCATTTATAACCAACGGCATACTCCCCCGGCTTATAGTCTTCAATATAATCTATTAAAAGAAAAGGATGTCTATGGGGAATAATTTCTTCTATTTCTTTAATTCTAACATTTTTAATTCCTCTTTTTCTACTCTACTTCAAATAATGGCTGACCATATTCTACTGTCTGCTCATTTTCAACTAAAACTTTTGTTACAACGCCATCAAATTCACTTTCGATTTCATTCATCAGCTTCATTGCCTCTACTATTGCAACTACCTGACCTTTTTTCACTGTGTCTCCTACCTGAACAAACGGCTTTGCCCCTTCTTCCGGTGCAAGATATACAGTTCCAACCAATGGAGAATTAATTACATTGCCTGTTAAAACTTCTTTCTGTTCGATACTTTCTTCTGTATTTTCCTGTTTAACTAAAACATCTTGTACTACAGGTTTTGGTGAAGCAATAACTTCAACTTCTGTCTTTTTTTCCAAATGCAGTTTTGCTCCATTTTCTTCATAATCAAATATGTCAATTTTAGAATTTGAAATAGCATTAATTAAATCTTTTTATTTCACTTATATCCATTTTCATCACCTATTTTTCATATTTTTTAACTGCTAATGTTCCATTATGTCCGCCAAAACCTAATGAATTGCTTAAAGCTACTTTCACAGTGCATTTCCCCTGAACCTTTCATATAATTAAGGTCGCATTCTTCATCTTCGTTTTCAAGACCTATTGTCTGATGTATGTAATTGTCCTGAATTGACTTAACACATGTGATAAATTCAACTCCACCTGCTGCACCTAAAAGATGTCCAATCATAGATTTTGTAGAATTTATTTTCACAGACTTAGCTGCTTCTCCCAATGCCAACTTTATTGCTCTTGTTTCAAATAAGTCATTATGATGTGTGCTTGTTCCGTGAGCGTTAATATAATCTACTTCCTCAGGTTTAACTCCTGCTTCTTCCATTGCAAGGGTCATCGCCTTAGCTGCACCACTTCCATCTTCTGCCGGAGATGTAATGTGATAAGCATCTCCTGTTGCACCATATCCGACAACTTCTGCAAATATGTTTGCGCCTCTGTTTATTGCATGTTGTAATTCTTCTAACACAACAATTCCGGCACCTTCACCCATTACAAAACCGCTTCTATCTTTGTCGAAAGGTCGTGAAGCTTTTTTGTTTTATCTGTTTTTTTGTAAGTGCGGTAAGACTTGAAAAACCTGCCACGCCAATAGGTGTTATGGCACTTTCTGTTCCACCTGCTACCATTACATCAGCCTCGCCATATTTTATTGTTCTAAAAGCTTCTCCAATACAATGAGTTCCTGTAGCACAGGCTGTTACAATGTTTACGCATTTTCCTTTAAGACCTAAGTCTATAGCCACATTTCCTGCTGCCATATTTGTAATCATCATTGGCACAAGCAAAGGTTTTACCCTTTGAAGGTCCTTTTTTCAAGAAGCTTAGCATGTTCCTCTTCCATATCTCCCAGGCCTCCAATTCCTGAGCCCACACTTACACCTACTCTGTATGGATCTTCCTTTTCCATATCTATACCTGACTGAGCAAAAGCTTCTTTTGCAGCAGCTACTGCATATTGTGAGAAAAAGGTGAAAGTCTTTTCGCCTGTTTAAATCCTAATACTTCTTTTGCATTAAAATCCTTAACTGCAAGTTTTGCACTATAATCTGTTGTGTCAAACTTAGTTATTTCTGTCTATTCCAAGAACTCCTGCCTTAACGTTGTTCCAGAAAGTTTCTACATTATTTCCAATAGGTGTAATTGCACCCATTCCTGTTACTACAACTCTTCTCTCCATTACATATCTCCTATAATTACATTACCATTCCGCCATCTATGTTAATAACCTGACCTGTTATATAATCGCTTTTCTCTGAACTAAGAAAAAGTGCCAGTTCTGCTATTTCCTCAGGTTTGCCAAATCTTCCAAGTGGTATTTGTCCTTTAGCACCCTCTTTAACTTTGTCTGATAATGTAATTGTCATATCAGTATCAACAAAGCCCGGTGCAATTGCATTAACATTAATATTCCTTGAAGCCAATTCTCTTGCTGCCGACTTTGTAAGCCCAATAATACCTGCCTTTGATGCTGAATAATTAGCCTGTCCTGCATTTCCCGTAACTCCTGATACAGAAGAAATATTAATAATTTTTCCTTTTCTCTGCTTTACCATTGCTCTTGAGGCAAATCTTATAGTATTAAATGTTCCTTTTAAGTTAACATTAATAACACTGTCAAAATCTTCTTCTTTCATTCCCATCAAAAGTCCGTCTCTTGTTATTCCCGCATTATTTACAAGAATATCGATTCTTCCATATTCTTTAACAACATCTCCAATAAACTTTTCACACTTGTCAAAATCTGAAACATCGCATTTATATGTAACTGCTTTACCACCATTTTTCTCTAATCTCTGCTTCCAAAGCTTGTGCCGCCTGAACTGAGCCCTGATAATTGATGATTACAGTTGCACCATTTTCTGCCATTTTTTTTGCTATGGCTGCGCCAATGCCTCTTGACGCTCCCGTAATTACAGCTATTTTTTCATTTAACATAAAACTCTCCATACTGTTTTTATTTTAATATGCTCTCTCCATATGATTTACAAACTTTTCGTCATAGTTTTTTATCATAATATTTATAAACTGATTTCCTTTAGTTTATCTAAATCATCTACCGTGCTAATATTGATGCATTTAACATTTCTGTCTATTTTTCTAATAAATCCTGCTAAAGTTTTACCAGGGCCTATCTCAACAAAAAGTATCAACACCATTATTAATCATATTTCTTACACTTTGCTCCCATTTAACAGGTGAAGAAATTTGTTTAACCAAAAGTTCTTTTTGTTTTTGAAATATCGTTCACATATTCCCCTGTTACATTTGTAACATATGGAATTTCTAATTCTGTTAAATTAATTTTTTCCAACTCCACAGACATTTTTTCTCCGGCAGTTTTCAAAAATTTTGAATGAAACGGACCGCTAACATTAAGTTCTATTACTCTTTTTGCTCCACTTTCATTTAAAATTTTTGCTGCTTTTTTCAACTGCAGGTTTTAAACCTGTAATAACAGTCTGCCCGGGCAATTGTAATTAGCTATGTCCACATCATCTATGTCTAAAATTAATTCTTCTATCTTAGATGTTTCCATTCCTAATACTGCTGCCATAGCTCCTGCTTTTTAGGATTGTCCGTTGGAACCGCTTCATCCATAAAAATTCCTCTTTTTCTAACAGCCACAATCGCCTCTTTTTTCTGTCATTCCATGGGCTGCTACAATTGCCGCGTATTCTCCAAGGCTTAAGCCCGCTGCTACATCAGGCTTTATACCAAGATTTTCAACTTCTTTTGTAATTGCAAGACAGGTTGTAACCAAAGCCGCCTGTGTATATTTTGTGTTATTTATAAGTTCATTTTCTTCAAAACAAATATTTTTTTTATGTCAAAATCCAAAACTTTATCAGCTTCATCAAAAATTCTTCTTGCATTAGGTTTTGTTTCATAAAAAATCTTTTCCCATGCCAATTTTTTGAGCACCCTGTCCCGGATAAATAAATGCTATCTTTCCCATTTTATGCCTTTCTTAAAATCTTGTTTTAAACATTATTTCAAATCAATATTTAATTACAATCTTCGTTATATTGTAATTGCTTTGTGTTTCAACTTCTTTTTATTGAACTAGAATTTTAATCAAATCCTTTGCTTAAAAGTTGTTCTCCTTGTGTCATAACTTTTGTAATCAAATCTTTACAGGAACATATTTCTTTAACAAGCCCTGCGCTTTGACCTGCCATTACACTACCATTATCTACATCTCCGTCCACAACTGCTTTTCGCAAACCACCAAGCGTAAGTTTTTCAAGCTGTTCCAGACCTGCACCCTCTGCCTCAAGTTTAAGGTATGTATTAGTCTGTTTGTTTCTAAGATTTCTTACGGATGTCCTGTGCTTCTGCCTGTAACCTTTGTGTCAATATCCTTAGCTTTTACGATTTTGGCTTTATAATTGTCATGAACTGTTGATTCTTTGTTGCCACAAAAGAAGTTCCCATTTGAACACCACTGGCTCCCAGCATAAATGCCGCTGCAAAACCTCTTCCATCTGCAATTCCTCCTGCCGCAACAACAGGAATGTTTTGCATCTACAACCTGTGGCACAAGAACCATTGTTGTTATTTCACCAATGTGTCCTCCGGCTTCTGTTCCTTCTGCAATTACCGCATCTGCACCGCACCTTTCCATCATTCTTGCCATGGCTACTGAGGCAACAACAGGCATTACTTTTATTCCTGCATTTTTCCACATTTCCATATATTTACCTGGACTTCCAGCTCCTGTTGTAACAACCTTCACATTATGTTTTGCTACTACTTTCGCAATTTCATCAGCTTGTGGATTCATAAGCATTATATTCACGCCAAAAGGCTTATCTGTTAATGTTTTTGCTTTAATAATCTGATCTTCAACCCACTTAGCATCTGCGCCACCGGCTCCTATAATTCCAAGCCCGCCTGCATTAGATACTGCCGCTGCAAGATTGGCTTCAGCAACCCAAGCCATGCCTCCCTGAATAATGGGATATTCAATTTCTAAAATTTCTGTTAAAGCTGTTTTCATAATCGCCTCGTTTTGTTTTCTGATTTTTTAAACTATTTTCTAATTATTTTTAGTTATCTTCTATTTTTTACTAACTTTTAATTATCTTTCTGACTATTTTTATTTGTTCTTTTCAATGTAATCACAAACATCTCCAACTGTCTTAATATTTTCAAGTTCTTCTGTTGGAATCTTTACTTCAAATTCATCTTCAAACTTCATTACTAAGTCAAATAAGTCTAATGAATCAGCTCCTAAGTCTTCATCAAAAGTTGTTTCCTTTGTAATTGTTGCTGCGTCTGCTCCTAATTCTTCTGCTATTAATTCTTTAATCTTTTCAAACATTTTATTTTTTCCTTTCATTTTTCATTTTTATTTTGTATGTAATCCGGCTAACCGGTAATTACCTATGGTTTATAATTTGTTTTATAATTTTCTAAAACTCCAAATAAACTGCTGACCATGTAAGCCCTGCGCCAAAACCTGCCATTATTATTTTATTTCCTTTTGAATCTTTTCCATCCCTTACCATTTCGTCAAGTAAAATTGGAATGCTTGCCGATGATGTATTTCCATACTCGCTAACATTTTCAGGAATTAAATCCATTGAAACTTTTAATCGTTTTCCAATGCTTTCAAGTATTCTTTTGTTAGCCTGATGTAACAAAAAACAAATCAATTTCTGATTTTTCAATTTTCATCTTTGAAATCAGTTCTTCAATACACTCAGGGACTTTTTCTTACTGCAAATCTAAAACTTCCTGCCCATTCATAGATACGAATGTTTTTAGAATCATTTATTTTCCTGTACTGTATTGAATTCTCACATGTTAATGCACCTCCCATTGAACCATCCGAATGCATTACTGTTTCAAATCTTGCTTTTTTCATCTTTTTTAATAATTGCAGCTCCTGCTCCATCTCCAAAAAGAATTGCTGTTGTTCTGTCTGTCCAATCAACTATTTGTGACAAGCCTTCAGCTCCAATGACTAATGCCGTTTCAACCAAGCCTGCGTTTATGTAACTTTGTGCAATGTTATATGCTGTAATAAAACCTGTACATGCCACATTGATGTCAAAGCACATGGCATTCGTTGCCTTTAACTGATCCTGTACAATACAGGCTGTACTTGGCAAAACAGTGTCCGACGATACAGTTGATACAATTATCAAATCAATTTTTTTCACAACTTATTCCGGCATTCTCTATTGCCTTTTCTGCCGCCCTGCACGCCATATAACTTGTACTCTCATCGGTCATAATATGTCTTCTCTTTATTCCTGTCCGCTCTCTTATCCACTGGTCATCTGTTTCAAAGAACTCTTTTAAGTCATTATTACAAACAACATTATCCGGCGCATAAGAACCTGTTCCTATAATCTTTCCAAACATAAACTCAAAAATCAGATTGAATTCCCAAAGTAATTCATTATCCTTTCAAAAATTATTCAAAACACTTTAATCAAAATAGGTTAAGCAATCACATTTATTTTTATTTAAAATTATTTTGTATTAAAATTTTTTGATTGTAAAGTGTTTTGACTTTCAAAGTATATTATTAAAAAAATAATTTGTCAACAACTTTTTTAAGATTTCTCTCCTCCTTTTCTGTACAAAGTCGCCCAGGGAGTTGTCTACGCTCATTGGATACAATAAATCTGCCCTTCTAGTATCATTACGTGTCATATGATAAAAATGTTGTAGCTTTCGTAATCCCCAAGCTTCACAAAAAAGCCGGGCTACGCATTTGTACCGACCTCCAATCGTTAGATTTTTAGGTCTAACTTTTGGGGTCGGTACAATTTTCAATGCGTCTCCCGGCTTTTTATTCTATCTGGTTTATGGCTATTCCCTGCCATCTCTCCAGACTTATATTCTAATAGCCATAAGGTGTTCCCTTACCGCTTCCTTCCTTTAATCTTGCCATTGCTCTTGCTAATGATGCCTTTGAAATATGATATTCAGCAATACTTTTGCTTCTGACGAAGCTGTTCTTCTGCTCTTTCTTTGGCTTCCTTAGCTCTTCTTAAGTCGATTTCTTCAGGATATTCACAAGTGTCAACTATAACTGTAGCTCGATTGTTTACCATCTGGGCAAAACCAGTCCCTGTTACACCTACAATAGTGCTACCGTCTTCCTTTGTGATTTTTATTTCTCCTACCTCAACAGAAAATACCATATTTTCATGATGAGCCTGAATGGCTTTTGAGCCATCACGAAGAGGTAAAACTAACTGAGTGCATCTTCCACTATAGAATATCTTATCGCAAGCAATAACTTTTATACCAAATGAATTACTCATAGCTCATTCCTCCTAGTTTGCGGAACTTTCTCCTGCCATTGTCTTAGCTTTTTCTATTACATCATCGATGGTTCCAACATTGAAGAATGCAGCTTCCGGATAATCATCCATTTCACCATCAATTATAGCCTTAAATCCACGTACTGTTTCTTTTTATGGTACATATTTACCTGGAACACCTGTGAAGTTCTCAGCTACATGGAATGGCTGGGACAGGAACTTCTGGATCTTTCTAGCTCTATATACAACAAGTTTATCTTCTTCCGAAAGTTCTTCCATACCCAAAATAGCTATAATATCCTGCAATTCTTTATATTTCTGAAGTATTTCCTGAACCTTTCTTGCTGTTTCATAATGTTCTTTTCCTACAACATCTTCCTCAAGAATACGTGAATTAGATTCCAATGGATCTACAGCAGGATATATACCCTGTTCTACTATCTTTCTTGAAAGAACCGTAGTTGCGTCAAGATGTGCAAATGTTGTTGCAGGTGCAGGGTCAGTAAGGTCATCGGCAGGTACATATACTGCCTGTACTGATGTTACAGAACCATTCTTTGTAGAAGCAATTCTCTCCTGTAATTCACCCATCTCAGTTGCAAGTGTTGGCTGATAACCTACGGCTGAAGGCATACGTCCAAGAAGTGCTGAAACCTCTGAACCAGCCTGTGTAAAACGGAATATATTATCAATGAATAACAATACGTTCTGATGTTCTTCATCTCTAAAATATTCAGCCATTGTAAGACCTGTCTCAGCAACACGCATACGTGCTCCAGGTGGTTCATTCATCTGACCAAACACCAGGGCAGTTTTTTCTAAGAACGCCCGACTCTTTCATTTCTGTCCAGAGGTCGTTACCTTCTCTTGATCTTTCTCCTACACCTGTGAATATTGAATATCCACCATGCTCTGTTGCAATATTGCTGATAAGTTCCTGAATAAGAACTGTCTTACCAACTCCGGCACCACCGAAACAGACCAATCTTACCACCCTTTGCATAAGGTGCCAAAAGGTCAATTACCTTGATACCTGTCTCAAGAACTTCTACAACAGGGCTCTGGTCTTCAAAGGACGGCGGATCTCTGTGTATACACCAATGCTGTTCACCATCTAATTTTTCTCCATTATCTAAAGTATCTCCAAGAACATTAAATAATCTTCCAAGAGTCTTTTCACCTACAGGAACAGATATACCACTTCCTGTTGCAACAACTTCCATACCTTTATGAAGACCTTCACTTGCTGCAAGCATAATACATCTTACTGTATTATTTCCTATGTGTTGCGCAACCTCCATTACACAACGCTTTCCATTGTTATCTACTTCAAGCGCATCTTTAATATATGGAAGGTTGTTGTCTGCAAATTCTACATCCACTACAGGTCCCATAACCTGTACAATCTTTTCCTTTTTAACATATGGTTTCGATTCCTTCCTATTTCTTCTTCTGTGCCTTAGCACCACCAATAATCTCAGTAATCTGCTGAGTAATGGCTGACTGACGCACACGATTATATTCAATCGACAACTGTTGCAACATATCTTTTGCACTATCTGTTGCCGCCTGCATTGCCATCATCCGGGAGTTATGTTCACTGGCAAATGATTCAACTAATGCTCCGTAAATGAAACCCTGTTACACAGTTTGGAACAATATGCTCCAGAACTTCCTTTTACTGATGTATCTGTCTTAATCTCTTCCTGATACATATCTATAGGAGGTCTGTTCTTTTCAAACTGTTCTCTGTAACATGGAAGCAAACGCATTTTTTCCGTAACCATAGATACAGAATTTTCCATTTTTGTGTATATAACATAGATTTCATCTAATTCTCTTTTTTGTTATATAACTCCAAAACTCTCTCTGCAATTACACGGGCTCTATGAAGTGATGGATTCTGAACTGTATATTTAAATTCTGAATCAACCTCCATACCCTCTTTTGCAAAATACTGACGTCCAAGCTCTCCAACTACAAAAGAGCTTATTTTTTTCCCTGCTTAAAAAGTTCATTAGCCATCTTAATAACATTGTGGTTATATGCTCCGGCTAAACCTTTATCAGCAGTAATAACTATATAACCTCTCTTCTTTTCCTCATCAGGAATATTGGAATGAGGGTCAAAATACTTACTTCTTGCATCAGGCAAATGTCGAAGAAGTCTCGCAATTGCCGACTGTAATTCATAGAAGTAAGGCTCTGTGTCTTCAAGTTTCTGCTTAGCACTTCTAAGCTTCGCAGAAGAAATCATATACATGGCACTCGTGATCTTCATGGTATCCCGGATACTTTTCATTCGTTTTTGAATTTCCTTGGTATTTGCCATTATCTATCACCTGCTTCTAAATTCTGCTCTTATATTCTTTAGCTGCTTCAACTATTCTTTCTGTAAGTGCATCATCAAGAACTTTCTTTTCATTAATTTCATCAACAATATCCTTATGTTCTGCCTTAAAGAAGTCTAACATTCCCAGCTGTACTTCCTTAGTTTTCTTGACATCTACATCTAAGAATATACGGTTTGTTGCTGCAACCAATGTGATAACCTGTTCAGCAAGACTCATCGGATTACAAAGTGGCTGCTTTAATAATTCCATAAGTCCTTTACCATACTGTAACTGTTCCTTAGTTGTATCATCTAAGTCAGAACTAAACTGTGTGAACACTTCCATTTCACGGTACTGTGCCAAATCAATACGAATAGTTCCTGCCGCTTTTTTCATAGCCTTAGTCTGTGCCGCACCACCTACACGGGATACAGAAATACCAACGTTAATAGCCGGACGCATACCTGAGAAGAATAAGTCACTTTCAAGGAAAATCTGACCATCTGTAATAGAAATAACGTTAGTCGGAATATAGGCAGATACATCACCATCCTGCGTTTCAATAATAGGAAGTGCTGTAATTGAACCTCCACCTAATTCATCACTTAACTTTTTTGAACGCTCTAACAATCTGGAATGTAAGTAGAATACGTCACCAGGATATGCTTCACGTCCAGGTGAACGCTCTAACAAAAGTGAAAGCGCTCTATAAGCTACTGCGTGTTTTGAAAGATCATCATATACAATAAGAACATCTTTGCCTTTGTACATAAAATATTCAGCTAATGCTGTACCTGCATATGGAGCTATATACTGAAGTGATGCAGGATCACTCGCTGTTGAAGATACAACAATTGAATAATCCATTGCACCATGTTTCTTTAATGTGTTTACTAATTTGGCAACTGTAGATGCTTTTCTGACCTATGGCTACATAAATACAAATAACATCTTTACCTTTCTGGTTAAGAATTGTATCAATTGCTATTGAAGTCTTACCTGTCTGTCTATCGCCGATAATTAATTCTCTCTGTCCTCTACCAATAGGAAGCATTGAGTCTATTGCCAAAATACCTGTTTCCATAGGCTGGCTTACTGACTGTCTGTCAACAATACCCGGGGCTTCCTGTTCAATGGCTCTGTAATCGTCTTCTTTAATTTCGCCCTTGCCATCTATAGGTGCTCCCAATGCATTAACTATTCTTCCAAGAAAAGCATCACCTACAGGAATTCCTGCTTTTTCTTTGTTCTTGTTACTTTTGTACCTTCTTTTATTTCAGTGTCTTTACCGAAAATAATACATCCAACCTGGTCACGCTTAATGTCCTGTACCATTCCCTTAACACCATTTTCAAAAATAACGATTTCTCCATACATAGCATGTTCAATACCATAAACTGTTGCGATTCCGTCACCTACCCAAATGACTGTTCCAACTTCCTGGTCCTTACATACTGTATCGTAGTTCTCTATCTCTGTTTTTAAAATAGAAATAATTTCTTCCGAATTAATGGAACCCACGTTATCACCTCCATGTTAGTTTTTTCTCTAACCTGTTAAGTCTGCCTCTAATGCTGTTGTCTTCTTCAATATCTCCAACTTTCAAAACAAAGCCACCAATAAGTTCAGGCTGCTCAACCATTGTAAAGTTCAACAGTTTCTTTATTGTACTTCTTTGCAAGGTAATTCTTAATCTGACTTAACTGATTTTCATTTGGCTCTACTACGTAAGATAATGTAGCTGTTAAAATGTTGTTTGCTTCATTATATTTCTTATAGTAAGCTTCTATAATCTCATCTATATAAGACATTTTTTCATGGTCACATACAACCTTTAAGAAATTCTCTATTTCTTTTGGAAAAACTTTTTCTATAATAGAATATTTTTCATTCTTTGAAATAATGGGACTTTCCAAAGTTCTATGCAACTGCTCTGTCAAAAGAAAAAATTCTTTTTACTCTCTTCAACTGTATCTTTCTTTATGCCTAATTCAAAAGAACTTCTCCATAATTATTCGCTGTCTGTGTCATTTTACACCACCTGCTTTTAGCTAAAAAACTGATCATACATTAACTGATTGCTTTTCCTTTGTACCGGATTCACCCAATACTTTTTTCTGCTGCTGCAACAGCAAGTCCTGCAATCTCTGACTGTAAATCCTGTACTGTCTTTTCTCTATCCAGTTCTACAGCTTTATGTGCATCCTTTATAATTCTGTCTGCCTCTGCACTTGCCGCAGAAACCTTGTTATTATATTCAGTCTGCGCACTCTTTCTAGCTTTCTCGATGATTTCTGAAGATTCCTTATGTGCCTGTGTAAGCTTATCTTCATACTGAGTTTTCAAGTCATACGCTTTATCCTTTTCTTTTCGGGCATCAGCAATATCTCCTTCAATCATCTGCTACGCTGTTCCATAATATTAGTTACCGGTTTGATTAAAAAACTTTCTAAGTGCAAGGTAAAAAAGTACAATTAGATTGATGATGGTAAATACAACGTTCCAATCTATTCTTAATAACTGCATTCTCTACCAAATCCTTTCTTATCCTAAGAATAAAATAATTAAAATAGCTACAACCATACCGAAAATTGCAGTACCTTCTGCAAGGGCACAACCAAGTAATAATGCCTTAGTAATCTTTCCTTCTGCTTCTGGCTGTCTTGCGATTGCATCTGTTGCCTTTGATGTTGCAATACCAATACCTACACCTGCTCCAATACCTGTTAATGCTGCTAAACCTGCTCCAATTGCTACTAATGATGTCATAATATTTATCTCCTTTTACTCTATACTTTCTTTAATAAATAGCGATGTTAAAAATACAAACACATATGCCTGTATAAAACCATCAAATAAATCAAAATACAAACTTAATGGAACCGGCACCAAAACCGGCGCTACTATTTTAATCAGTTCCATAACAACAAATGCGCCTAATACATTACCAAAAAGACGCATACACAGCGACAATGGTCTGATGAAAACTTCCAATATGTTCATAGGAAGCATTATTATTATCGGCTCTGCAAAGCTTTTCAAAAATCCCTTTACACCTTTCTGATGTATTCCTGCATATTCTACAAGAATAATACTCATCAGTGCCAACGCTCCTGTTACACCTACATCTTTAGTTGGTGATTTCAGTCCAAACAGACCAATCATGTTTGAGATTGCAATGTAAATTCCAACTGTCATCATATAAGGAATATACCTTTTTCCTTTTTCTCCTAACATATCGTAGAAGAAATTGTGTAATCCTCCGATAACAGTTTCCACAACCAGTTGTCTTTTTCCAACGTTTTCTACCTTTAGATTTCTTCCAAGGAAGAACGCTGCCACAATTAATACTGCCATAATAATCCACGTGACCACGACAGATTCGGCAACCGGAATTCCTCCAAAATCGGAATTGTAAATGCTGTCTCACAATTTAATTCTGCCATTAATTCCTCTGACAGATTTCCCATTTTTGAACCTCCTCTCTTAGTATTGAACATATTTACGTGTCTGACTTATTTATCGGATATCAAACATCCAAATTTTAATCGCACGAATTACTTCGCACCTTACACTTAAACATGTTACCTTGAAAATTGATTTCTCAGTGTAGAACCTTTGGCTGTTAATTGCCTGCACTAACATATATTATGTACAAATACCATACTTTTTTATTATATTTACTATAATATTTTTCTCATATAGTATAAAAGAGCAGATGCCACAGCCCTTCATCCGACCGTAACTCCACTCCCTTGCGTATATGTCATTGCCTATGCAATTATTGTCAAATATCTCTCACAATTCGCAATTATACTACTTTCTCCAAATAATGGTAGTCTTTTTTTACTAATTGTGATTTTTTGTCAATTTGTCAATTATGTATATTGGCTATTTTTTACATTTTTTAAGATTATAAAGATGGTTTTTTTTAGTGTATTTTGTATGTTTTATACAATTTTCATTATACATGTGTCTAATTCTTATTCTTGTGATTATGCTTTTTTCGTCTATAATTTGTGAGTTTTTCACAAAAAAATTAATGGTTTTTATGTTAAATTACTGCTAATGTTTGCCATCATAATAAAAACATTGAACTCTCCATTGGTATGGTCTACTTCCATTCTGCCATCATATTTTTCAACTACGGCACTAACCGAAGACAGACCTATTCCTGTATCTTTAAACTCCCGTTTTTTCTTGAATAATAACCCGAATGACCTTTCTTAATTTCACCATTGTATATATTTGAAACCAACATACAAATATACTCATTACTTTTGCTTATCCTTAATTTTATTCTTTTATTTTCTTCTTTTTCACTTGCTTCAATTGCATTTTCCAGAAGATTTCCTATTACAATACATAAGTCTGTATCACGTATCTTTAATTCTTCCGGTAATGCCACATTTAAATGTACCTCTATTCCATTATCTTTTTGCCAGCAAAATATAATGATTCAAAATTGCATCAACTGTACTGTTATTACAATAAACCATTGGCTCTTTTTGTAGAATCAATCTTATTATATTCTTCCAAATAATCTATTAACTGCTCTATTTTATTTTCCTTTGCTAACTGATAAACAACATTAACATGATGATGTATGTCATGTCTGCTTTTTCTGGTTTTTTTCTATTTTTTTCAGTAATCATATTGTACTGCTCAGATTTCATATCAATAAGCATTTTGCTTCTCTTAGCCTTCTCCTCTGCTCTGACAATTTTTTCCTCCGTATTCATATTGGAAAACTGCATTACACTAACAATTACAACACCTATACTTAACGTAAATCTTGCCAGTACCTGATGAAAATGCATATATGTAATCTCAAAATCATTTTCACAATATGCCAAACTTACTATGGAAAAAACTATAGGAATAATCCATGCGTATTTCCATTGTCTTCTATTGTTGGTTCTCACAACCGGAACTATGTATTTCTTCCATAATATATACATAAATGGAAAGCATACCACTGATATTATAATTCTTAAAACTGCCGTATCCAAATAAGTCGCCGACTGCCTTATGGTTATATAATTATTAATATGACTTGCCCAAACCAATATAACAACACTTATGGGCAATAATAATCCATACACAAACAATGACTTTTCTATATAATCATCCACTAAAAAAAAAATAACCAACGTCAAAACCACAAATATTTGGACCACTCGATAGGAAAACATAACATCCAAATTGTAAAACTCTGCCGTGGTTATCTTTTTAAATATTAACAAATATATTGTTAGTGCAATACAATTTAAAACTCCTGTTGTTATTACAGAAAATCTTAATCTGTCTTTAAATGGCATATATAAAAGAAATATCCATGGGAATACATCTAAAAAAACATTTGTAATTAACCAAAAACCGCTCATACTTCCCCCTACTACTTTATGACTGTAATTTTGACTCTATTTCATCGCTCATTTCCAAGAAGCATTCCATCAAAATAGGATTAAACTGTCCACACTGTCCTGTTTTAATCATTTCAACAGCTTTCTTGTGACTTATTGCTTCATTATAAATGTCTGCTAATATAGTCAATGACTCCAAGCTCATAAGCTTTTCTAATAAATGATGCTGACTTTTCATCAGAAATCATTATTACAGGAACATTTTCTGAGAGACTTTTCTGCTTCATATAAGTCAAAACTTCAAACCCGCTCATTCCACACATTTTTAGGTCAAGAAGTACCAATGCAATGTCTTCTCCATATTTGTTCAACATATCTATTCCCTGTTCGGCATTTGACCCATTAAGCATATCAAACTCTCCGCCTAACATTTCTGTCAATTCATCACAATCACTTTCTGAATCGTCAATTATAAGTATTTTAAATCTGTTAACATCACTAACATTATTGCCAATTACGTTCTTTTCATTTTCAGTTACAACCATATTCTTTTTTAATCTTAGCCTTATACATTAACTTATCAGCCTTTTCAACGGCTTTCTCTATAGGCTGTCCACCTGAAATTACTCCACCTATACTTACTGACAATTTAAGTTTAGGATATCCGGAACCTTGGTATTATCTATTGTCTCTCTTATGTGTTTTATTTTCTTAACAAAAGTATTTTCTTCAATTCCCGGCATAACAATAAGGAATTCATCACCACCATATCTTATTATTAAGTCTGTCTTTCTTATTTCCTTCTTTATTACACTTACAACTGTTTCCAGTGCAACATCCCCTGCCATATGCCCAAATGTATCATTATATAATTTGAAATCGTCAAGGTCTAACATGGCAATTCCCGAAACTCTTGTTGTCATCTTAATATTCTCTTCGTAATATTTTCTGTTATATGCACCTGTCAGAACATCAATATAAATTTCTTCATCTATTCCTGCTATCTTTTTTATTATTTCCTTACGTCCGTCCTGATCTATTAAAACATCGCTGTCTAAGCAATTAATCATCTCCATAATATGAGGCACATTATCTATTTCAATATATTTTGATATCACCTGATACATATCAGAATTAATAAATTCAATCTTAGTTCTCTGCTTCTTATCCGCTAATACTCTTGCTGAAATACAATTTTCACAGCGTTTATCTCTGTTCCAAAATGAATAGCATTGGCATGGATTGTCCGGCATTTTTTCTTTCTTAATGAATTAGCTGTCTCAAATCCTTCAACATCCAATATTCTTACAATTGAAAAAACTTTTTTCAAGCTGCTCCATCATTTCTTTTTTGTTTCCTGCTTAGTCATACTTTCGTCCATTCCCATGTTTTTCCTCTTTCCTATTTATATTTATAGATTTAGTCTAAAAAGTATATAATAAAAAAATAGAGCTAATCATATTTTAGCATTCATACTCCGTATTTCTAAAACATTAACTAGCTCTATTATAATAAATTGCACTATAATTTTAAATAGTTTTATATAATCTTTCCATTCTTTATTATGTGTTTAATTTCTAAATTTTTATCCAGCAATACTAAATTTGCGATTTTTCCCGGCTCTATGCTCCCAAATCTGTCATATATACCTATGGCTTTTGCCGGATTAACCGCTGCACACTTTATTGCACTTTCCAACGGAATATTCATTTTTTAACCGCTGTTCTTACACAATTCATCAGATTAGTAACTGAACCTGCTATATTTCCTTCCTTTGTAAGTGTTGCCACATTTCCCTTCACTGTAACATCCAATCCTCCAAGTGTATATTGACCATCATCTAATCCACAAGCCATCATACTGTCACTTATCATTATGATTCTGTCATCTCCAAACATTTTAAATGTTGTTCTAACCGTTGAAGGATGGCTATGTACACCATCCACAATCAATTCCACTGTCACATCTTCATTGTCACATGCTGCTCCTATAACTCCCGGACTTCTATGGTAGAAATCATTCATTCCATTATATAAATGTGTTACGTGTTTTGCTCCATTATCAAAAGCAAGCTTTGCCTCATCATAATCTGCCGCCGTATGTGCTACTGAAACTCTAACCTCATCTTTAATAGCCTTTATGCATTCAATTGCCCCATCTGTTTCAGGTGCAATATCTACTAATTTAATAAGTCCTCCTGCTGCTTCCTGCAATCTGTAAAACATATCTGCATCAGGTTTATGAATAAATTTCGGATTTTGTGCTCCCTTCTTTTCCATTGAAATAAAAGGGCCTTCCATGTTTATTCCAACAAGTTCTGCTCCTTCTTTTCCATCATACTCTCTTGCTGTCTTATAAATTTCACTTAATTTTTCTTCCGAAAAAAGTCATTGAGGCAGGACAAATGGTTGTAATGCCGTTTTTCAATTCATATTCAGCCATTTTTGAAATAGCCTCCTTTGTTCCATCGCAAAAATCGTATCCTACACATGCATGAAAATGAATATCTGTAAGACCCGGTATTACATATAAACCTGTTGCATCAATTATCTCTCCTTCACCTGTCTTAGATATTTTTTCATCTTCAACATATACTTCTTTTCTTCAAATCTACCCTCTGCATTAAATACTAATCCATTTTTTATAATCATCTTTAATACCTCTTAATTTCTTTCACTCTTTTTTGTAATTTTCTTTGATGTAATTACAACTTATTATAGGATTCCTGCCAAAGCCTCTTTATCTCCCACTAACGTTACATCATTGTGAAGTTGTAATACTGATGCGGGAACTTCCGGTGTTACAGGTCCCAAAAGGCTTTCTTCACTATATCTGCCTTATCTTTTCCCGATACAACTATTATAATTTTTTTTGCCTGCATAATAGATTTTATTCCCATTGTATATGCCTGTTTTGGCACATCTTCCTCTCTTTCAAAAAAAATCTCTTATTTGCTTCAATTGTGCTCTTCGTTAAGTCAACACAATGAGTTTCCTTTTCAAAAGCCTCTCCCGGTTCATTAAATCCAATATGTCCGTTATGACCAAGTCCTAATAACTGCATATCAATTCCACCAAACTTTTCTATTATGTCGTTATACTCCTGACACGCCTTTTTTGAATCAGGTTCCAATCCATTTGGAACATAGGTATTTTCTTTCTTAATATTTATTCTGTCAAATAAATGTTTGTTCATAAAATATCTGTAACTTTGGTCATTATCTCCTGATAATCCTTTGTATTCATCCAGATTAATTGATACAACACTTGAAAAATCCAAATCACCTTTTTCATACCACTTTACAAGCTGATCATAAATTCCAATTGGAGTGGAGCCTGTAGCAAGTCCCATAACACTATCCGGTTTTAAAATAATCTGAGCTGAAATGATATTTGCTGCTTTTCTGCTCATTCCTTTATAATCCTCACCTACATAAATTCTCATAACTGATTCCTCCTAATATATTTATATTATTTTATTTTGTTCCGTTTTCTTCGCTGAACAAATCTGTAACAGACAAATTTCTTGCCATTAAAGTTTCACTAATATATCTCTGGTTCCAAAGGTCATCTTTTTTTATATCCTGACGCATCTATATAAACCTGTTTTTCCTGCAAAGTCTACCTTAACCAAAGTATAACTTCCTGAATATTTCCAATTACCTAAAACTATATGAGCCGATATTCCTGCCTTATTGCACAATCTTGCAAGCACCTTGCTATATCCTGTTGCAATAGCCTTTCCATTAACCACACATGATGTGCATCCCTCAAAGTAATTCTTTTCAAAAGCTTCCGTCATATTTGAAACACTGTCAGAGCTTTCCATCATTTCATTATCCATAGTCAAATTATCATCCATCCATTTAAGGAAATAATCAATTGTCTGTTTTTTGCCATATTCTTTAGGAATTTCTTCCACTACTTTATTAAGTATTTTATCTGCCTTCTGTTTCATATCCAAAACTTTTTTCTTTTTTGTTTCATCTATTGTTTCTAATGGTTTCTTTAATTGATCAAGATTATTTACATATCCGTCATCATCAATATTACCCTGCTCATTTAAACCTTCTGCCGGGTATAATAAAATTAAACATTTTACAATCTTTTTTTTCTTTTTATATCAGTAATATTTTTTTTGTTATAGAACTAATACTTTGATTTTTTTTTTCTGTCATAGGGACATTTACCATTGCATAAAACAAATCATCTTCTCCGCAATACAAAGCCTGAGTTACCCTTTGAATATTCTGTTCCGTTAAGTGGATTATCAAAATAAAGTTCTCCACCTTTAAAATTTATAATTGCCTCTTTTATTTTTTCATAAGCCTTTTTCTCATTATCACTAAGTTTTTCATAATAATATGTATCATTAAATACCTTATCTTCCCTCGGAGGATTTCCAATCTGGTTCTCATATGGATTAGCTTTATACTTTTGTTTTTCATAAACAGATAAAATGCTCACTAATATTATTAAAATTATTATTGCCCAAAAAAAACTTTTGGATGGTCCTTTACTACTTTAAACATTTAATCCTCCCTTTGTTTATATTAATAGTTTTATTTTTTTCTTGATTTTGCCACAAGAAGCTTATTCTAAAAATCTCAAAGGGATGTCTTAACAGACACCCCTTTGATTTAAATATAATTAAATTATTTACAAAGTTTTTCTTAAATTCATCAGCTACAAACTGTACTTTTGTTCCAATAATAACCTGAACATTATTCTTGCCCGGTCTGAGAACCCCTGCTACGCCTGCTGATTTAATCTTCTTTTCATCTACGATTGTATTATCTTTTACTTCGAGACGAAGTCTTGTAATGCAGTTATCAATTTCAACAACATTTTCTTTTCCACCGATACCTTCTAATATAATAGAAGCAACCTGTGTATAATCATTATTTCCAAGTTCTGCCTGTTTTTCAGCTTCAACATCGTCATCTTCACGACCTGGTGTCTTAAGGTCAAACTTTGTAATTGCAAATCTGAATACTACATAGAATACTATAAATGCTGCAATTCCCAAAGGAATGATTAACCATGTCTTTGATGCTGCAGGAAGTGTTGATGAGAATACTAAGTCTGTACAACCTGCTGAGAATGAGAATCCTGCTCTAAATCCTACATAATATGTAATTACTGTAAAGATACCGTAAAGGATAGCATAAATTAAGTAAAGTACAGGTGCTAAGAACATAAAACCAAATTCAAATGGTTCTGTAACACCACATACGAATGCACAAATTGCTGCTGAAAGTAAAAGACCTGCTGCTACTTTCTTCTTATTATCCTTTGCACAGTGAAGCATTGCTAAAGCTGCACCGGAACACCAAACATCATACATGGGAAGAATCCAGACATATACATACCAAGTGACCAGCTTACATCTGCTGAAGTCTTACCACCCCAGAAGTTTGTTAAATCACCAAGTCCGATCGTATCGAACCAGAATACGTTGTTTAATGCATGGTGTAATCCGGTTGGAATCAGTAATCTGTTTAAGAATGCATATAAACCTGCTCCAACACCACCTAATTTAACGATTCCTTCACCTAAAGCAATAAGTGCACCGAATACTAATGGCCATACAAATAATAATACTACTGATACAAGAATTGAAACAACTCCTGCTACAATGGCTACACATCTCTTACCACTAAAGAATGATAACCAGTCAGGCAATTTTGTACCTTTAAATTTGTTGTAGCATGTTGCACCGATAATACCGGCAAGGATACCGATAAATGGGTTTGCAATCTTGTCAAATGCCAATGTCTTATTAGCATTTTCAGCAATTGCCGGCATAATAGTTGTAACAAATCCTGTGTTTAATAATGTTGTTATCATTAACCATGATGCTAATGCTGCAACACCACCTGTACCATCATTATCCTTGGATAAACCAACACCAACACCGATTACAAATAAAAAAGTGCCATATTATCAATTAAAGCAGCACCGGCCTTAACCAAAAAATAAACCAATCAAAGGAATAACTCCTTTGATATCACCACCCTGCATTGTTGCAGGACATAAAGCGTAACCGATACCCATTAAAAGTCAGCATATTGGAAGTACGGCTACTGGAAGCATTAATGCCTTTCCTAATTTTTTGAAGATATTTCATCATAAAAAACATCCTCCTTTCTCATTATTATAATATTATTTTTAAAAATCCGTCTTTTAGGACTTTATTTACTTTATTTTGTAAGTTCAATTATTGTGTCACCTACACTAACTTCCTGACCAACATTTGTTTTCACTTCTTTATAGATGTCCGAATTGCAGATTATAATAGGGGTAATTACATCAAATCCTTCACCTTTAAGTGCATCAATATCAAACTCTAAAATCAAATCTCCTTTTTTTAACTTTGTCTCCTACACTAACTTTAGGTGTAAAATACTTTCCTTTTAATTTTACAGTATCAAGACCTACATGCATTAATATTTCTGCTCCATTATCTGAAACAATACTTAGAGCATGCTTTGTATCAATAACTACTGCCACGCTTCCGTCTATTGGGGAATATAGTTTTCCTTCACTAGGCTCAATTGCCATTCCTTTTCCTAACATTTCCTCACCAAATGTTGGATCGTTAATACTTGAACTTGGAACAGCCATTCCTTTTATTGGTGCTACCAAAACATCATCAGGCGCTACCACTTTTTTTTCAAAAAATCAAACATTTAATAATCCTCCTATTGCTTATATTTCAATATGTGGCTGAATACGTTTAATGTAAACTGCCAAATATACCTTTTCCTCTTTAGGAATATCATATCCATATTTACTTTGTACAAACTGACTTATTTTCTCACTTATATCATATTCCTTAGGATACTTATTAATAATCATATCTAAAAATTCCTGATCCTGATTGTCCAACAATTCTCCGGCAAACATACGTTGTGCAAAGAATTTCAAATGTGTTATAAACCTTGAGCAGTGTAAACCCAATTCATCAAGTTTTATACCTAATTCTTTTTCAACAATACTGATACATTCCCTAATCATTGTTGTAGCATTAACTGTATCACTCATTCCCATATTGTACTCTGCAATTACAAAATGAAGTGCTATAGATGCAGCTTCATCTTGTGGCAATTTTATTCCTGCCTCACTCTCAATAAGTTCCAGTGCCTTTTCACCAACCAAATATTCACTAGGATAAAAGCTCTTAATCTCATTAAATAAAGGATTTTCAAATAATTCTCCTTTGGTTGACCGTTCAAGCAAGAAATTAATATGATCCGTCAATGAAATATATATACTTGGACTTAATCTTTTTAGGCATAACCTGCTGTGCATATGAAATAATGTCTACAGAAAGATTCAAATAATTATGTGGAATCATTTCAATCAATTCACTAAACTTACCAACTTCATCTTCACTATCCAAAACGAATCTCTTTTCAATCTTATCCTCAGCTACTTCGTCTCCAACCTTCTTTTGAAATCCTATTCCTTTCCCCATAAGAACAATCTCCCTATTGTTTTCGTCATGGGTACTTAACACATTATTGTTTATTATCATAATTTTTCCTATTTTATTATCTATATCATATAATAGCTTTACTAAATCATTTGCTTTTTTTTCATAAAATTGTTTTGTAAAAAAAAAATAGACCTGGCCCCGCAAAAAAACTTGATCTGCGAAATCCGGTCTTGCCTAACGAAATAGTAACAATCCATAATAACGTTCTCTCAACTGTTAAAATTAGTTTAGCATTTATTTCCAAATATGTCAACAATTTTTCAAATTTTATTCACACTTTTGCACAATCATTCAAAAAAAAGGGTCTGACATTGCCAGACCCTCAAAAATTCAATTCTTCCTAATTTAATTTTTCTACTATTTTTACTATTTTCTTACTTTAACTTTCTTAATTTTACTCAATCACCTGTTACTTTCACATTGCCTGACTTAACTACATATGCACGTACCTGAATATAATAAGTTTTCTTCTTAAGCTTCTTCAAAGTCTTTTTTACAGATTTTGTTGTTACTGTTTTAGCCTTTTTCAACTTTTTTGTTTGTTGAATATTTTATCTGATAGCCTGTAACACCTTTTACCTTCTTAATATTTATCTTAATATTTCTGTTGTTCTTTGAACGTACTACCTTTTTACGCTTACTTTTTCCCGGTCTGCTTACTACAACCTTAGATGTCGTTGTCACTCCATTACCCGTTGTTGTCACTCCATTGTTAGTTGTTGTCACTCCATTATTAGTTGTTGTCTTTTTCTTCACTTGGTGGTGTTGTTTTTATTTGTTGTGCTTTCTCCGTTATTATAATTAGGATCAGGAATCTGTGTTGTTGTCTTAAATGATACATTAGATAAAGTAATGTTTGCTGCTGAATTAGTTGCTGCTGCATCACCATCACACTTTCCCATTCCAAAGTATAAGTCAAGAACGCCTTCCATATCTTCTGCCAAAGTTACTTGTCTTGAGAAGTTATAAGGCACTCTGGCTTTTAAGTCAATATATTCACCAAATATTTGTTCGTCGCCATCTCCAGCTACTTTTACAAAAACCCTCTTATCCACATCAGATGTCATTGTAAAACTATAGTTATATGTTCTGCCCGGATAGTAATGTAATCCTTTTAAGTACTGCTGAACTCCCCACTGTGAATTACCTATTGATGTAATGTTCATTGTTGCGCCTGTTACTGCTTTGTCTGTAGATTTTGATGTACCTGAAGCCCCTGCCCAGTCAGAGCCGAAATAAGAACCCCATTTTTCACTACATGTTTCAACAGCATCTTCTGTTACAGTAATCATAGGTCCTGTATACTTAGTTGTTGTTTCTTCAACTTTCTTATATGCTCTAACCCAGTCAACTTCCATTGTTGCCGGGAAAGCTGTTTCATCAATGTCATATCCCGGCCACTGACCGCCAATTGCCATATTAAAGATAACAAAGTATTCCTTTCTTACCTCGCTAAATGAGTCGTTTGAAACATCCATCGTTCTATAAACTTTGCCATCCACATACCATCTTAACTTGTCTGCTGTCCATTCAACTCCATATACATGATATTCTGTTCTGTTAGCCACTGCTACTGAACTTCCTGAATCTGCGTTATTATTTCCCGGATCATTAAACCAATGCAATGTTCCATATACAAGATTTTCATCATTGATTGCTTCCATAATGTCTATTTCACCACATTTAGGCCAACCTACAGAATCCTGATTTGCTCCAAGCATCCAAAACGCAGGCCAAACACCTTTAAACTTTGGCATTTTAATTCTCGCTTCAATCTTTCCATATTTGAAGTTCTTCTTATTCTTTGTTGTAATTCTTGAAGATGTATATTTCATTCCGCCATAGTCTTCACGCTTGGCTGTAATCTTCATAGTACCATTACTTACCTTAATATTTCTGTCAGTATAATACTGCTGTTCGTTATTACCCCAGCCCCAGCTTCCTGTTCCTATTTCATAGTTCCATGTGTTAGTGTCAAGATAATTACCATTAAACTCATCTGACCAAACCAATTCATAATTGTCTGCTGCTTTAACAGTATTACTAAAAGCAAATACCGTTCCAATGACAGAAAATGTCAATAAAGCCTTTGTCAATAAACTCTTCTTCATATCATTCTCCTTAATTTTAATTATACGTTCCAAGGTCTTCGTCCACCATTATCCAAACATAGGTAGTACAATACCCTTTGATGCCATAATATATCTAAACAAATAAAAACGTTTTTTGCAAGAGTTTATTGTTATTTTGCACAAAAAAAATAACACGCAGGTAATTTTCCGTGCTATTTTACTTAATATGTAATTATTTTAATATTATTCTATGATAAATCTATGTAAATAAATATATATATGAATAAATCTATATAAACAAATCTTTGTAAATAAATCAATATGAAAATTAATCTACTGAATTAATAATCCACTGACCATTCTTAGTTGTAGCAGATACTGTAAAACCATCATAATAGAAGAAGCCATCATACTCACCTTCTTCAAGACAGCTCTTATCCTTATCCATACTCTTATACTTTCCAATTGCAGCTACTAACTCATCCATATTCTTTCCAATATACTTTTTTAGCAGTACTCTTACCATTGCTATTTGACTTAGCCTTAGTTGCCTTTTCAGAACTCTTCTTTACAACCTTCTTAGCCTTCTTAGTTGTGGTTTCAACCTTTTTATTTACCTTTCCAGTAGCCGTCTCTGTTACCTTCTCCGTTGTTTCTTCTTTATTTTTTTTCGTAATGGCTGTTTCACCCTTATCAGCCTTCTTCTTTGTTTTCTTTTTTGCCTTTGTAGTAGCCTCTTCCACAGCTGTAGTTTCAGTAGCAGTAGTTGTTTCCTCCACAGTAGTCTCCTGCACAGTTGTTTCTGCAACCGTAGTTGCTGCAGCTGTAGTTGCCTCTTCCTTTTTGCCATTTCCACAACCTACTGTTAAAACCATGGCTGCCATAACAGTTCCAATCATAAAAATACTTTCTCATTCTCTATTATCTCCTTAACTTACAATATTTAACAACTTAATATCATTACAAATATCGCGAAGAAAATTCTGCCAGCAAACGATAGGCAGATTTTCGCGATTTTGCGCAACATAGCGTACAGCGATAAACTTACTGTTTGAGCCGAAGGCGAGTTTAAGTTTTCGCTGTATAATAGGCGGCGGAGCAAAATAAGAAAATCAACGTGTTTGCGTCAGAATTTTCTTCGCGATATTTAAAAGTATGGTATTAAGTTGTTTATTCTTCTAGTTCTAATGATGTTTTTACACCGGAAGAATAGTATTTGTTATCCTTCTGGGTTATTACATCTATGTCGTATGTTCCTGCTTCTACTTGGGATGTGTCTAAGTACATGCCGTAGTCATATCCTTCGTTTTTGACGTTACGTCTATTGGTGCCGGAAATGCTTCATATGTGTATTCATTGTCTTTACTTTTTAGGCGTACATAGATTTTGCTATCGTCATCTATGTATTTTGAATCCACTTTTCCACTTATTGGTACATATTCTTCATCGTCGCCAATTTCTGCAGTTGTGTTGCTGTTTACTTCCATTGTGTTTAAGTT
>VOFC01000050.1_pt1 | contig 70000 bp, 146 predicted proteins | sample 5384161 | NCBI WGS metagenome assembly VOFC01 (sample SAMN12384722, study PRJNA508395) | human gut metagenome | isolation source: healthy gut B | host: Homo sapiens
TAGACATATATATATATCCATAATTTTTTATGATTTGGAAATAATTCTGTTTCATCTTTTACAGCATAAACATGATCTGGAATATTTATAAGTCCAGCTATTTTTTCGGTTATTTTGTATTTTTGATATGTAAATGTAATTTCATCTCCCACTTTTAAGTCTAATGTTTTAGCCAAAAAGCTATCAAACCAAACTCCACTTTTGCTACTATCAAATTCTTCTCCATCTATTATATACATTTTTTGAAATATTATTTGTTTCTATAAAATTTGTTTCTAATGTTACATCATTATAATTATCCAAATTCGTTGTTAATGTTAAAACTCTTTCTGCATCTTTAACATTGCTTACTTTTTTTACATCTTCTAGGTCTTTGTTTGTAAAGTTTTCACCTGAAAGCCAAATGTCTTGCAAATTGTTTTTCTCATAATATTCTTCACCACTTTTTTTTGCATTCCATCCATATAACTATGTACTCCAGAAAAACAAATACACCTAAAAATACCATTAAAAAAATATAGTAATAAATTGTGATTTATTAAATCTTATATCTCTATACATTTTTTTATTTAATTTTCTCATATCTTATATTTCTTCCTCTCTTTTACCATTTTACTTCATCAATATTTTTAGGATTTTCATTTTTTTGTTACACTTTCTATTTGCCCATTCTTTACTCTTATTACAGTATCTGCAATGTCTGCAAATAAAGCATTATGTGTTACAATAATTACAGTGTTTGCCCCATCATTTTTTTATCACATTGTTTTTTTAGTAAATTTAAGACTTCTACACCAGTTTTTAGAATCTAGGGCTCCAGTTGGCTCATCACATAATAATAATTTTGGATTTTTAGCAATAGCTCTTGCTATTGAAACTCTTTGTTGCTCACCACCAGAAAGTTGATTTGGGAATTTATTTATATGTTCTATTAATCCAACATCTTTTAAAGCTTCTTTACTATCTGAATAATTTTTTTACTATATCTCTTACTATATCTACATTTTCTAAAACTGTTAATGTTGGAAGTATATTATAAAACTGAAATATAAATCCTACATTTTCTGCTCTATATTCACTTAATTTTGTTTCACTGTATTCTGAAATATCTACTCCATCTACTAAAATAGAGCCATTACTTGGACTATCCATACCTCCTATTAAATTTAACAAAGTTGACTTTCCAGCACCTGAAGGTCCAAGTATTACAACAAGCTCTCCTTTATTAATAGCTAAATTTACATTGTCTAATGCTTTAAATTTCTTTTTCACCTATTTTATAGGCTTTTACTTACATTTTTTAATTCTACTATTTTTTTCCATATCTTCTCCTTACCTGAAATTTAATTCATATTTTTTTCTTTTAATATTATATTCATCCTAAAATAAAAAGTCAATATAATATGAATTTCTTTTCAGATTTTGTTTTAAGTTTGTTGACTTTGCTATAAAAAATGCTATAATAGTTATTAATATTTATTTTATGAGAGGAGCAAAAATAAATAATATGAGTGAAAATGATATAAGAGAACCTGTTCAAAAACGTTCTATAGAAAAAAAAACAAAAAATAATTCAAGCTGGTTTTGAACTCATTTGTAAAAAAGGTTATTATAATACTAATACGGCAGAGATTGCTAAAGCTGCACGGAGTATCTACAGGTATTATATATCAGTATTTTAAAGATAAACATGATATTTTAATTGAAGGAATTAAAATTTATGCAGATAATATATTCTATCCTATGATAACTATCTCTGAAGAAAATTTTGATAAAAATAACTTTGATAAAATTTTAAGAAATATGATTACTAAATTTATAGAAAATCATAAACTTTCTCAATCTGCTCATGAAGAAATAACTGCCATGACTCATTCAGATAAAGAGATTGCTAACTTTTTTCACTCACATGAAATGAAAATGACAAATACTATTGTAAATTTACTAATTCAAAATGAATTTACATCTACAAATTTACCCGAAAAAGTTCATATTTCTATACGGATTAATTGATAATTTATGTCATGAAATTGTTTATCATAAACACACTAATATGAACTATGATATTATGATTGATTTGGTTATTCAAACAATTATAAACTTATTAAACTAAATAACAAAAAGAAGTAAGTTTTTGCTATCTAAAAACTTACTTTTTTTATTCCATCTAATTTTAATTGTTTTCTACTTTTTATAATCAAAAATTTTTTTCTAAATTTTCCTTATATCTCTTAAAAATAGGATTATTTTCATCTACTCCATTAATACAACTTTCATATACACTTGTATAATACCATTTTTGTTTATCTTTATTTCTTTTTAAAGAACTCCATGATTTTTCTTCTCCATACAATTCTATACAATCAGATAAATCTTCCAAATTACTAATTTTATCACAAGCTACAATTAATTTTGAACCTAGCGGTGCATTTTTTATATGTTCTATTGTATGTTTTTTTCTATCTTCCCATTCTAATGATTTATCTGGCTCTGATGCATCATACACATAATCTCTAATTTTTTTACCGAATTCTCTTTCAATATCTTCAAATTCATATTTAGTATCTTCTACTACATCATGTAAAATCCCAGCTGCAACAATGTCTTCATCACATCCATTTCTTTTGTAAAATCATTCCAACTGTAAAAGGATGAAAAATCATATCAACATCTTCTATTTTTCTTTTTTGATTTTTGTGTGCTCTAGTTGCATAATATATTGCATATTCTATTTTGTCTTTTCCCCTATTCATAACAAAAGCCTCCTTCTAAAACTTTTCTAATAATTCTGTATATTTATATTACTTTCTTTGAAATTATATTACATAATTTTCTTTTTTTCAACAAATGTATTTACTTTTTTTATTAATGGTGATAATATTCTTGTGTACGTTTATCCGTCTTGTTGCAGCATATGGGAGGATTGTATATGAATATGCACAAAACTTCACCATTCATGATTGAGTTCATTGGTACTCCAGAAGCTGGCAAAACAACCACTATTCATCGATTGAAAGATTTATTACTTACCCAAAAGTATAGTGTAAATTTGGTTCGAGAATCAGCGGCGATTGTTCCCACTTCTTTTCCGAAAGGCAGTACGGAAGCTCACTTCTGGATGCGTCTTACTACGGCAAGGTCAATTTTAGAAAATCAAGTTTCAAATGAATCTGATATTATCTTAATTGACCGCGGTTTGATCGACACATTGTTCTGGGATACCTATTATGGTTCTATCGGTACTATGTCTACAAGCGAAGTTTCAAAAACAAACGCTTTTTTTCAAAGTATCGGTATTAAATACCCGGACCTCGTCGTCTACTTGTCAACTACCCCTGAGGAAACAATTCGTCGGCGTGGTGGTGAAGGACGCATCGTAACCTATAGCTTTGTAAAGCAGTACAACAAAGTTCTGGATTCATTTATCGATTCTGTAACATGTCCCGTTTTCCATTTGGACACTACAAATCTTTCCCAGGACGAAGTTACCATGCGGGTTTTGGCTCGTGTATTTGCTAAGCTGTAAAATCAACAACCTCAAATTTTCATATATGTGCTAAATACATTTTGAATATTTGAGGTTGTTTTTTTATAATTTTTATTATTTATTTACTTATTTTTTCTAACTTTTCTTTTTAATTTTTCTATTGTTTTCCTTCTTGCACTTATATTATTTTTTTCTTCTTGTGATAATTCTGCTAAAGTTCTTCCATCTTCTAATTCAAAAATCTCATCAAATCCAAATCCATTATCTCCTCTTACTCCTTCTGCAACATATCCTTCTATATATTCACATGCTGATATTGTATTTTTTTCCATCTGATATTGCCATAGCAGAACAAAATTTTATCTTTCTTTTTTCTTTTGGAACATTTTTTAATTTTTCTATAATTGCTAAATTTCTTTCTCTATTTGTTCCATCAAACCATCTTTTTTGTATTAATACCTGGAAAACCATTTAAAAATTCTATTTCTATTCCAGAATCATCTGCCAAACACATCTGTCCATTTAATGCTTTTGCTATTGTTTCTGCTTTCTTTATAGCATTTCCTGTAAAAGTTTCTTCTGTTTCCTCAACTTCTATATTTATATTTTCGTCTTTCATAGAAACAATATTATATTCTTTTAATATCTCTTTTACTTCTCTTATTTTTCCTTTATTTCCAGACGCAATTACTATTTTTTTAGACATTAATATTCCTCTTTTTCCTTAATATATCTCTTTTTAAATTTTATATTATGTTATATCCAAACGTCAAGTATTAAAAACTTACTGATTACAAAACAAAACTTCTCATATATTTTCTTCTATTACTTTTATACTTTAGTTTACAATTTTACTTGTATAAAAAATTTAATTTAACCTTTCAATTAACAATTTTTTATAAGCATTACATTCCTATTTGATAATAAAAAGTAAGCTATATTCTAGAACTCATTAAATTTGAAGAAGAATAACTTTTTAAACCTTTATAAAATACTATAAAAGCTAAAATAGTTATAGCTATTGTAAAACCAAATATAATAAAAAAATTTTCCAAATTAAAATTTAAAATTGTATCTACCGGCATATAACTTGATATTCCCACAGGTATAATTGTATATAATATTAATTTTATTCCATTTTTAAATATTGTACCTGGATATGTTATGAAATTTACGATTGTATTTGCAAGAGCATCTGCTAATATATCTGCTTTTACAATCCAAAATGCTAAACTTCCAACAATGCTTGAAAATGCTGTTATTATAATTGCTCCTGTTATTGAAAAAATAGTAAATAATATAAAATTTTTTATTGTAATTCCATATATTGCCAAACAAATATATCCATACATCAGATCTCCTATTGCTGATATTTTCGTATCTGATGTTAAAACACCTAAAAATACGTTTTTGGGCTGTACTAAAAAAGTATCTAATTTTCCATTTATTATTAGCTCTGGTATATCAAAAGCTTTACAAAACACTATATGAGCTATTCCATATGTACTTGCAGCTATTCCCCATAATAATACAACTTCTCTTATTGTATAACCTCCAATTTCATTTTTTAAATTAAAAAGTATTATCCATTGAATTATAAAGCTTGCATTGTTTAATATCATAAATAATATATTTGTTATAAATGTTACTTTATTAACCATTTGCCTCATTATATTATATTTAATAGACAATATTATAACTTTTTATTTGATTTTTAACCACCGTTAACATTTAATTTTTTTACCCCCTTTTCGTATAATATAACTACCAAAGACATTGTAATTACTAAATAGATTATTTGTGCAATTATAATCTGTATAAAATTCGACATGCTAAAATCTATTATTAACTTTGCCGGTCCATATGTTACAACATATATTGGCGTAAATTTTATTATTGATTGCAATGATTTTGGAAACATCTCAATTGGAAATAAAGTTCCTAATACTAATATTAATTTATCATATACCCAATGAAATGGCGTTGAATCTTCTATCCAAAATGAAAGAATACTAATAATGATTCTTATTGTTGAATTTATTAATATTCCCAATACTACTACTGGTAATATAAACAATATATTTAGCATATTAAAATTTTGCAATGGTCCTACAAAACATATACCTATAAATATACCAACAAATCCAAACATTATAGATTTTATAGTAATTTCTCCTAAATGTTTTGATATAATATAAAATACATAATTATATGGTTTATTTATATTGTAAGCAATATTTCCGAGTCTTAATATCTTTGCTTATTTCATTAGTCAAAATCTTATTTCTTGTTCCAAACCACAAAACTTCTGTTATTAGTACATACCATATCATCTGTTCCATCGTATATCCATTTATAATTCTGCTATTATCTAAATACATATACTGCCATAGATTCAAAAATACAAACATCATTACAAAAAAATTTATAAACCCTAAAGCTATATTAGGTATATAGCTTAAATTTTCTATTAATGTTGCTTTATAAATATATAAATATTTTTTCATTTTTTCATCCCCTTAATCCTTTATTAAAAGCTTATCTTTCTATCCTTTATATATTTTAGTAATTATATCTTCTAATGGTATATTAGATATATTTATATCAATGATATTATCTGAATCTATTAACTTTATAACATCTGTTACATTTTTTTTTTTTACTGTCTATTTCTATCTTTAAACTATTCTCATTTTCTTTTAATATTGCTATACCATCTTCTTTTTTCTAAATTTACACTTTCTTTTGTTTTTACTTCTATTATCTTTTTATTTAAATAGTGATATTTTAAATTATTCATTGTATCATCCATTATTATTTTTCCATGATTAACTATTACAACTCTTTTTGCAAAGTTTTTCTATATCTCCTATATCATGACTTGTTAAAAATATTGTTGTTTTATATTCTTTGTTCATTTTCTTTATTAAACTTCTTACATTCTCTTTTACAACAGGATCTAAACCTATTGTTGGTTCATCTAGAAATAATATTTCTGGTTTATGTATTAATGATGCTACTATTTCACATCTAATTCTTTGTCCAAGTGATAAATTTCTAACTGGCGTATTTATAAAACTTCCGTATTTCAAATGTATTTTTTAATTCTTCTATTCTTTTTTTTTTCTATTTCATCATCTGAATATCATATATTGCTCCAAAAAATTTAAAATTATCATATGGTGTTAAGTGCATCCATAATTGTTCCTTTTGTCCAAAAAAACTGTTCCTATTTTATATGCTAATTGCTTACGTTTTTTTGACGGATCTAAATCTATTACATTTATCTCGCCACTACTTGGATACAATATTCCAGTTAACATTTTTATTGTTGTAGATTTTCCAGCACCATTTGGACCAATAAATGCTACTATTTCTCCTTTTTCTACTTCAAAACTTATATTATCAACCGCTTTAATTACTTTATATTTTGGTTTAATAATATTTTTTATACTTCCTTTTATTCCTTTTTCTTTTTCTTGAATTTTAAATTCTTTACTTAAATTTTTACTTTTATTATACTCATATATACACTTCACATCCCCTATATTAATTATATACAAAAAGCCTCATAAAGAAATCTTTTTTTTAAGACTCCTTTATAAGACTTTTTTCTAATCTTACTTTTTAACAAGTGTAAGCAACATTTTTATTTATGTTTGCCCTTTACCGCTCGAAATATAAAAATACTTTTCTAGGTAAACTCTTAAATTATGTTTACTATTTTATCATACAACTTTTACTTTTGTCAATCTATATTTATCATGTTTTAATATTATATTTTTTCCCTTGATTTAATCTATTAAAATAGCTGCTTGTTTAGACAATTTCAAAATCACTTAAATTTTACACTAACAAAATTTATTAAAATGTTTATAAAACTATATTTTTCAATAATCCTGTTATTTCTCCTGTATAAAATATATCCAGCTTACTCATTGCTCTTGTTATAGTTACATATAAAAGTTTTATATCTAAACTACTATATGTATACTTTTTCTTCATTTGCATTACTAATTATAACACAGTCAAACTCCAATCCTTTTGCAAGATATGATGGAATAACAGAAATTCCTGAATTATACTCTGAATCTTTTCCTTTTATCAACTTAATATCTTTTCTTGTTTTTCTTAGTTTTTTTTCAATTTCTTCACATTCATTCATATCTTTTCCTATTATTGCTATCGATTTATAATCATTTTGTAAATATTCATTTATTCTATTATTAATACTACTTATTAATTCATCTATATTTTTATTTTTCTTAATATTAACAGAATTTTTTTCTGTCTATTACTGGCTCTCCTAAAACTATATATTCTTTCTCAAATTCAGGTAACTTATTAATTACATTATTTGCAACTTCCATTATTTCTTTAGTTGTTCTATATGTTTTATTTAAAGTAGTATACACTGTTTTCACATTTTTAAATTCCACATCTATAAATTTTTTCCAATTTTCTATTCCTCTATAATAATGTACCCCTTTGTGCTATATCTCCTAAAATTGTCATAGAGTTACTATTTAATATTTGTTTTAAAATATCAAATTGAAATTCTCCATAATCCTGAGCTTCATCTACAACAACATGCTTTATTTTACACTTTTCTTTTATTCCAAATATTTTATATTGAATATACATTATTGGTGCTAAATCTTCAAAAGAAATTTCATTTTTTGTAAGTTATTACTTGTGTTTTTTCTTTAAATATATCATTACTTCATCTGAGTTTTGTAAATATCCATCTATAAACTCCTTATAATATTGTATACAATCTTTTTTTTGAAATTTGATTTAAATATTGTTTTACTATTTTTTTTATAATCCTTTTCTAATAATTTTATTATTTTCTCATATTTATCAAATACTTTTTATTCTATTTTCTCCTGTTAGATTTTGCAATTCTTTACTTCGTTTTTTTCTTATATCGTCAATTATTAATAATGATTTCTTTTTAATTCAGAAATTAAATTTTTTTTTCTATTTCTTTTATTCTGTCATTATAGTTATACATTTTATATGTTTCTTTAAATAATTTATTAATGTTATTATATGACATTATTTCATAATCTTTGAAATAAAAATCGTTTTTAGGAATATAATTATTTTCTATTTGTAATAAATAATCATCTACAATTTTTTAAACTTTATTGATGATTTATATTTAGCTTCTTTTATCATTATATCTATTTTACCTTTATTTATATCATCAAACTCTTTGTTTACTATTATTACTAGTTTTTCATTACTATCTGATATCTTTAATTTTTTTTCCAATTACATCATATGCAAAATCTTCAAATGTACATTGTTTTACATTATTTACACCTAAATCTGGGAGAATATTTGAAATATAATTTAAAAAGAATTTTGTCGGTGCTATTATCATAAATTCTTCTGGTTTAAACTCTTTTTCATAATTATAAATCAAATATGCAATTCTATGAAGAGCAATGGTAGTTTTTCCACTTCCAGCAACACCTTGTACTATAAGTGGAGAATTTATTTTAGCTCTAATAATTTTATTTTGTTCATCTTGAATTGTTGCTACAATATTTTTTAATCTATCATCAGCTTTTTTCTTCTAATGCATTTTGAAGTAGTTCATCATTACCTGTAACATTAATATCAATATATTTCTTTAGTTGCTTTTTTTCTATTATATATTGCCTTTTTAATAATATATCTCCTTTAATTTTTCTTTCCAAGACATTCATACTCAGCACTTCCAATTTTTCCTTCATAGTATAAATTTGAAATTGGTGCTCTCAATCTACTATTATTGGCTCTGCTGTTTGTTTTATTGTCTAAAATAGAAATTTTTCCTATATATAATTTTTCTAAATCTCTATTTTCTTCTTTTAAAATCCATTCTTGCAAAATATGGAACATTTTTAATTTTCTTTATATTTTCTAACTTTTTACCCTTGTTAATAAAACTTCTCCTTTTGCTATGTCTTCCATTGTATAATTCATATCTGATTTTCTTAATTCTTCTTCTATTAATTTTTCTTCTTCTAAAACTTTGTTATTTATTTCTTTTAGTTTTTCTTTTTCTTCTAAAAAGTCTTATTGTTCACAACAAAAACCTCCTATAATATCTATTTTCAGTAACTAAAATTTAATATCATTCACTCCTTTCTATTTTTATTTAACCAATCTCCATTAGTCTTCTTTAAGACATAAAAAAAACCAAGTATTTTATACTTGGTATCTATATGATTTTTATGTTCTTTATAATAAATATTATTTGTCAATCTAATTTTGCAATACTTAAAAATGAAATAAATCATATAAATACTGAAAAAATAGAGTTTGACTACTGTGTTCGGAATGTTAACAGGTATCCCTCTAAATTCATAATAGTTATATTACTATATTTATTTAGGTATTGTCAAGCTAATATGGCAATATATCTTATAAAAATACATATCATTATATTTTTTGTGTTATTTAATATATTATTTTTTATATTTAGTTTTTTCATTTGGCTTATTTTTAAGCATTTTTTAATTTCCTATTATATAAAAAGAAGGACCCTTACGGGTCCAGCTTCTGACATTCTCTACATTATGTACTGCCAAAACTAGACAAGGGTCCTAAAAAGGTTGGTCATTTAGGTGCTTCTTACTCAGAAGGCTCTGCCGTTACCACAATGATGTCAGTGCTTATCGGGTTTTCTTCAGTGTCAGAAACTCTCCATTCGTTAGCATCGTAATCGAAATACTCGAAGAGGTCGCCAATGAATTCCAAGTTTTCTGTCAAATCCTTGTACCGAATAGCAATAGCTTCAGCAGAATCAATCTGCTTAACCACATACCGCTTGCCACTGAAAGTGCGAAAACTTATCGATGCCACATTGAAGATTGTATCATCCGGATACACTTCCTCGGTAATCGATTCCGCGAACCGAATTTCAATGGTGAACAGCGGCTTTGCTGTTATGGTGGTTGTGTTCATCAATTCGTGAACAATCATCGTGGTGAACTCTGCCATTGTGTTAAAAGTCTGCATAAATCTGCTCCTTTGTTGTTGCGTACTCACTGTGGTATATCCACAATTATGAGCACAAAGTGCTTATGACGAATGATCAACCATTACTAAATAAGAAAAGTTCCAATTCAGTATATAAAATATGGTTTAAATATATTATATCACTGTTTACATAACATTTCAACCTTTTTCAAATATTTTTTTATGTAAAATTAATAAACAATTTGCAGATCTAACCACAATATAAAAAGCTATATTGTATAGATGATTCTAACTATAAAATATAACTTTTTATATGTTTATTTTTCCTTTTTCATTAATTTTGTATTTTCTTCTATTACTTTATATTCTTTTAATAATTTTTCAATATCAGTTCCACTTACTTTTTTTAATGCTTTTTTTTCATTACAAATCTTTCTATTAAACTTAGTTTCATATCTGTTATTGGTTTTCCATCTCTTAATTTTACTGTAGCATTTAGCAAATCTCTAATATCATACACTTCCCCATACTTCTGGAACGCCTCTATCTATTTCTAATAGTGTATATACTGCTTCCATAGCTGTACGTATAGAATACTCTGTTGTAAATATTGTATCTCTTTTAGTTTCTGCAAATTGACCTAAAAAAGCAAAATTTTTACTGCCCTCTGGTACAACTAATGGTCTATCTCCTAGCTTTCTTGGCATAAAGAATGCTGTAATATATGGCATCATACAAGGAACTGTATTTGCACTATTACTTGCCAAATTTTCAATTTCATTAGTTGGTACTCCTAAATGATATAACCATTCCATACAAATTTCTTTTTACCAGTGCATTCTCTCATAGTTTTCTTTATATAATTTCCTGGTTTATCACTAAATAATCCATAAATCCATCCACAAAGTTCTCCTTTAGGTTGATTTCTAAATTGAGGTTGACGATTAAAGGTCCAACTTAAAAGCCAATTTGAATCTTTAACTGTTACAATTCCTCCTGTTACTACTTTACCAGTAAAAAGGATTTCTTTTTTACATATTTTTTCTATATAAGGTGGTATTTTATCATCTAATGTTGTTACTGTTGCACTCATCCAATTACTTTTTTCTGGATCTGAACAAAATTTGTCTGGATTTCCAAATGATTGGTCTTGTTTGGCAATTTTTCTCCACATATCCCAGCCACCACCTGGCTTAATTTCATAATTAAATTCTGCTTTTTTATTTTGACTTCCAAGTGTTGAATTTTCAACACATCCTCCATTTGTTATAAATACTAAATCATTTTCTGTTAAATCTATATTTTCTTCTTTTCCATTAGTTGTAATTACAATTGTTCTTGCTTGTTTTCTGTCTTTACTAATATCAAATAGGACATTTTCTACCTTTACCCCATAGTGAAATTGAACATCAAATGATTCTAAATATTTTATCATTGGTAATATCATAGATTCATACTGATTGTATTTTGTAAAACGAAGTGCTGTAAAATCTGGTAAACCTCCTATATGATGAATATATCTTTTTATATATAATTTCATTTCTAAAGCACTATGCCAGTTTTCAAAAGCAAACATCGTTCTCCAATATAACCAAAAATTTGAATTTAGAACTTCATCATCAAAAACTTCGTCTATCTTTTTGTCATATAATTTTTTCATCTGGTGTGAAAAATAGATTCATTATTTCCATTGCACCTTTATCTGATATGTTGAATTTTTTTATCTGTATGTGCATCTTCTCCACGGTTGATTGTTGCTCTCATTAGTGAGTAGTTTGGATCTTCTTTATTTAACCAATAATACTCATCTAGAACACTTACCCCCTTCTGTTTCTATTGATGGAATTGATCTAAATAAATCCCACATGCATTCAAAATGATTATCCATTTCTCTTCCACCACGCATAACATATCCAATATCATTATAATAATATCCGTCACAAGCTCCTCCTGGTATTGGATCTTTTTCTAAAATATGAATATTTTTTCCTTTCATTTGTCCATCACGAACTAAGAAGCAAGCTGCAGCTAAAGCTCCTAAGCCAGATCCTATTATATATGCAGATTTTATATCAACATTTTCTGGCTTTTTTGGTTTTGCAAAAGCCTCATAATTTCCACTACTATAATACATAATAACGTTCCTCCTTTGTTTAAATATACCCTTAATATAATAATATTATTATTTTTTTTACAATAAACAAAAAAAACAGTTTGTATAAATTTTTACAAAACTGTTTTTTGTCTAAAAAAGATAATCTTTCTATTGCACTATCGAAACTTCCTTCTAACATTATACTTAATTTTTTTTATTATCTCTTCTGGATTTTCAAGCATTCCATTTTCAATCCATTCTTGCACTAAGCCTACAAAAAGCATACTTATAAAAATCTGCAATAAATTTTTTATTTTTATTTTGAACTGCTATTTTTTTAGATTTTTCATCTATAACTCTTGTTAATAACATATTGGTTTGTTTATATATAAAATTTAAAAATAGAGCTCTACTTACTGAATAGTATGTGTTATAAACAAATTTTTTATTATCTAATATATATTCAAATACATATAAAAATTCTTGTTGCCAGTTTTCTGCTGGGCTATCACTTTCAATATTTTTAATTTTTTTCAATGACCTCATTTGTATAAATCCATTCCAACAAATCATATATATCTTTAAAGTGATAATAAAAGTTTGTCTATTCACACCACAATCATCCACAATATCATTAATTGTTACTTTATTAAATTCTTTTTTTGGATAATATTTTTTTTTTAAAGAATTTGCTAATGCTTTTTTGTTATATTACTCATTATACTTTCCTTTGTTATCTATCATTATATATTTTTTAACAATTTTATAATTAGTTTTATTTATATAATACATATTTAATATAAATAATCTATTTTTATGTTCTTAGTATATCACAATAACCAACGTTAATAAATATTTATTTTAATAAAGTCTTATTTTTATTCTTTATGACTTCTTATTTAAATAAAAAAACTTTCTTTATGATAATAAGTAAAATAATTATAAAATTTTATTATTTCTAATATTTTACCATTCATAAAGAAAGCTTTTATTAAATTATTTATTGTAATTTAATAATGCTAGTTTTAAATTATCATATACTTTTGTTTCAATTCCAGCTTTTTTTCTTTTTAATTTTTCAAATTCATTTTCCATAAGAATAAATTCCTCTTTTGCACTCATTGCATGATCGGAAATGCACATTTTTCCTAAAAAGTTTGAAAACAAAAATCTATATATAAATGCACACCTTTCTTTTTTATTAACACAATTTTCATACTCACCTTTAGGAAGTATTTCATAACCCTAATTTTTAAGCACATCATCATACCCTTCTATAATTGCATCCATTATTAATAATGAATATTCTTTATCTTTTTTTAATAATTTTAAATTACCTTTTGCTTTATAACTAGCAAAAACCAAAGGAAGTATTGCACATCCATGAGTTTTTAAATAATCGCTCATTTTATTTTCTATAATTAATTTTATTTTTGATTTTTTGGAATATAGATTTTATTAACTCATCATTATCATTTTTTTCCATCTGCTCTACCTATTACTATTTTATTTAAACAAATAGACTCTATATAGTCATCATTTTTTTTACCAGCTGCCATAAAAAAATGCAAATAATATATTTTATTTTTATATTCATATATTTTTCCACATTTAAATTATTACCTACAAAAACTATATTTTTGCTATCATTATTTTCTACAATTGGTACAATATCATCTAGTGCTGAACATCTTGTAACTATAAATATCACATCATAAATATCGTTTTTTTCTCTAATTTATTTATTATATTAAAATGATCTATAGTTTTTCCTTTTAATTTATGTTTTATAATAAGTCCCTTATTTTTTAATTTTTCGTAAGTTTTATTTCTTGCTAAAATAGTTATATTATTATCTTTTTTTATAGAATGTGCTAAATTTGATCCAAGTACTCCTGCACCAATTATTAGTATTTTCATTTTTTATGCCTTCTTTTTTTTGTATTTGTTTTAATTTATAATTCATCTAAATTAAATATTTATTAATTATATTAATTCTTAAATTATAATAAAAGCAGATACTTATTAACCAACTATCTGCTTTTTATTCTTTCCTAGTTTATAATCACTTTTTACACTATTTATTTTATAATGATTTTTTTTTAAATAATAATGTCTTATAGGTTTTAAATTTTCATCTAGCTCATAGCAAATAGGATTTCCAGTTTGTAATTCTAATTTTATAATATCTTCATCACTTATATTATCTAAATACTTTATTAACCCTCTTAAACTATTTCCATGTGCTGCTATTATAATTTTTTGCCTTTTTCTAGTTCTAGTTTTATATCTGAATTCCAATATTCTAAAACTCTTTTTTATTGTATCTACTAAGTTTTCTGTTTTTGGTAACTCTTCTTTAGTTAAATCTTTATATTTTGGATCATTTCCCGGATATCTTTCGTCTGTTTCTTCTAACTCAGGTGGTCTAACATCTGTGCTTCTTCTCCAAAGTAGAACTTGTTTTTTCTCCATATTTTTCTCTTGTTTCATCTTTATTTAATCCTTGTAAAGCTCCATAATGTCTTTCATTTAATTTCCAACTTCTTTTTATTTCAATATTTTTCTCTCCCATTTCTTTTAAGATATAATCTAATGTATCTTCTGCTCTTTTTAATACTGATGTGTACGCTAAATCGAAATGAAAGCCTTGTTCTTTTAATATTTTTCCAGCTTCCTTAGCTTCTTTTATTCCCTGCTCTGATAACTCTACATCTGTCCATCCTGTAAACTTATTTTCTAAGTTCCATACACTTTGTCCATGTCTAACTAATACTAATTTAATCATATTATCCTCCTTTATTTTTTATATTAGTTTTGATATTTTGATTATATCTTTTTTATTTTATAATTTCATTTTAAAATAGGTATTAAGCAATATAATACCTATTATTTTATATACCTTATTTATTTATATTTCCACTCCGAAAAGTCGTTCATGCTCCAAATGGACTTTTTGTTTTCTGTATTCTGTTGGAGTACATTTCATTTTAGATTTAAAAACTGATGCAAATTTACTACTATTATCATATCCGAGCATTCCTGCTATTTCATTTACATTTTTATCTGTTTCTTCTAATAAATGTAATGATACATGAATTTTATAATCTTTTAAATATGTATAAATTGGTTGTCCATATATTTCTTTAAAATATAATTTTAATGGTGTCGTTCCTATTTGATACTTCTCTGATAATTGTTCTATTGTTATTTTTTTTTATCTAAATTTTTTATTAATTCTTCATGTATAACTTTTATTTTATCAATTTGCTTTTTTTCTAAATATACTTTTTTTCCTAGACTTGTTATCAAAAGGTATTACTGTAAATACATGCAACAATTCTAGTACTTTAATTTGTGCATATATTTTATCTTTTTCTGGATTAATGTAATAAAGTTCATCAAATATATGTACCATTTCTTTAATTGGTTTTAAAATTACTCCTTGTTCATTATCTATTAAAATTTTTTTTTAATTCTTTTTTTATGTTATCAACTATATTTTTAAACATTTCTGGAAGAGTTTCTTGAAATTCATTTATATCTATTAAAATTTCAATTCCCTCATAATAACCATTTATAAAATTTGATGTTGTTTTTTTTCATCATATTTATATTTGAAGCAATTTCCCCTTCACCAAAATATAATGTTTTTTCCACTTTTAGAAGCACATTCCAAAACCCTCTTTTACAATAGTCTATTTCTATATATTTTCTTTGTAGTTTCTGATTAAATTCAGGCACAGTATATGTATTAAATTTCTTATATACTAAATCTAATCCATTAAATATATTATATACTATCATTTCACTTCTTTTATTTTCTTGTCAGTATACATTGAAAAAACCTTTTTTTTTTCTTTTCCTACATATTCTATCTTCATCTGGTTTTCATATGTTTTTTCATACTACTTTGCAAATTCTTGCATTGCCTGTATTGAGCCATCAACTTTTCTTCTATCCTCTCTTTTTTTTATAATTTATTTCTACTACTGTTTTCTCAGAACCTTTAGTTTTTTAATAATATACTATAAGTTTTTCTCTATCTTACCACTTGTTCTTCTATTTCTAAACTTTTTTATTGTATTTAATAAATTACCATAAATATTTTTCATAAAAAAATAATGTACTCATTTCACATCATGATATATTTGCTTAATAGTTGTATTTCTCTATATTTTTAGTTATTTTATCATATTAATCATATATAATAAAGTAATACATGTAATTATTTTATATAAATTTACTATACCTTTATCTCATTAAAATAACTATTCTAATGAGATATTTAACATTGTTTTATTAATAAAAAACATGTTAGAATTTGTATCTAAATATAGCCCATCTCTCTGGTTTGGTATTACCTAAAATAATATCAACCGTGGAGCTATATTTTTTAATACATTTATCAAATTTCATTAATCTTTTACATTATTTTTTGTAAATTTCTCTAATTACTTTAACAATTTCTTTTCTACTAACTAATTTATTTATTCTTGCCTTTAATCCTTCAAACTTAACATTTATTGCTTTTGAAATTACTGTAGCAGTTGGTTCATTTTCAGCAACTATTATAGTATATCCATTTATAATATCCATACAGTTAACAGAAATAAACTCTACATTATTCTCATTTTTTTTACTATATTTAAAACAGCTCTTATATTTTTTTCATATTTTTCTAAAAAATCCTTCTACATCTGCAATTTCTAATTGTCCCATAGACCATGAAATAGTTATAAACTCATCTTTAAACTCTACTTCCATTTCTTCTCTTAATCTATCTATAATATCAGATTTTTTATAAATATTTCTTTAGTTTTTTTATCTGTTATTTCTTTGCATTGTTTTTTTTAACCACTTGGCCATTTCTTTATCTTTTTTCGCTTGTCATACTAATTTTTAGATTCATTGTATTTGAAATAATTCCATTATAAAGTAAAATTGTTGACTCTTTAGAAATGTTTATTTTATCATTTTAAATTTTTCAGCTATCAAAGTAGCAGCAGCTCAATTAGCTCTATCTGAACTTTCACACCTTTTTGTTTAGATAACCAGTTTGTCTTTCTATGATGATCAATTACTTCTTTAATTTGACTTTCATTTATTGCATTTGGCAATCCTTTCAATCCATTTGTATCAACTAATATTACCTCATCGTCTTCTTTTTATTTAATTAATGTTTTTTAAATTAATATTATATGTTGCAAGTACAATTTCAACCTCTTTTCTTGCTGTACCCTCATAATAATATTCTGCTTCAAAACCTTTTTTTCTTAAGTATTCTGTGTATGCATACATGGATGAAATTCCGTCTATATCTGGTTTTATGTATGATGTAACAATTTTTCGCATATTAAGTACCAAAGCCTTTCTTAATAAATATTTTTTTATTTTTTCTAACCTTATTTAATAACTTTTCCATCTAATATAACAATCTGGAAAATTATTTTTTAATTCATTTATTATTTCTTTTTTATTTTCGATTTCTTTGCTAACTAACAATCCCTCTATAAAGCATTTAGGTACTCAAATAGAATTGCACTTTCTCTGTCTGTTGTTAGCGGTGTTCTTTTTGTATAAATAAAATTATCACAAAACCATTCACTTATAAAACTTCTAACCACAGATTCTTCCATAGTTTTTAAGTTAAAAACATCATTTTTAACTAACTCTTTTTGCATAATCATTGTCCATATTAAATATGAAAGCCACATCTACTTTATTGTTACTTAAACATGGCATAAATCTACATTCTTTTGTTTGCTCTGCACTCCATCTCCAATAATTACTTGTTTTAAATTCTTCTATAACTTTATCTAAATCCCCATACTTTACAAGTTTTATCTTTTCTTGTTTTCCATCTCCAGTTTTAAAAGTAACTGTTGCTCCACTATACAATTCAATATATTCTCTTAAAGTCATGTTATATTGTATATTCCACATAGATGCACAAAGTGGTGTTTTTTTATTTTGATTGTATTCATATATAAAATCTATACTTATTATTCCATCATTTTTTATATCATTTATATCTCCTAGATTTTTAAATTTATTTATTACATGTTTTTGCCCCGTGTAAAAAGTCCCTTTTTTAGCTCTACAAAATCTCCCAGTTTATATTGCGATTGTGGCTTTTGATAATTTTTATTAGCTTCAAAAAAAAGATCTATCTGTTTTATAAAAATATCTTTAACTTTTTTATCATTTTTAAATATTTTATTTACTTTTTTCTATATAGTTTTCTTTTTTCATATCTTTCTCCTATTTTTATAAATACTTTTATACAATATTTTTTGTAATAAAAATCGCATGTCATTAATAAAATATCTCATTATAATTTTTTACTAATTTTATTAAATCTCTTCTCCTAAAACAATCTTGCAAATCATTTTGTATTTTTCATTAAAATCTTCTTTTGTTTTATCACTTAAATCATTATAATCTTTTTTCAAAACATTCTTTTTAACCAATCTCTTACTTTATTTAGATTAATATTATTTCTGTTGTAAGCAGAATTAAATAGCATTGGAATATTATCAAAATGTGCAATAATATCAGCATCTGCAACACATAAATCTTCTATATTTGTTGCGTTTTTACTACTTCTATGATTATATATGCAAGATAATACTCTATCCTTTTTTTTCTCTTGGATAATCATATTTATCCAAAATTTCTTCTGCTAATATTTTTCCATTTATGTGATGATCTTTTCTATCTCCTACATTACAAATAAGAGCTATATCATGTAATAATGCACCAAGTTTAACTATTTCCATATCTGCGCCATATTTCTTTGCTAACTTTTGACTTTCTACATAAACATATTTAATATGCTCATTCCAGAAATCATAGTGATCTTTTGAATTATCTTTATATTCATTTATTTTCTCTTTTACTTCCTCTTGAATTAAATCTATAATATCCATTTATAATTCTCCTTTCACTTAATAGCATCTTAAATTTTAGTTCATCTAAATATCTAAATATTTTTATTATTTGTATAATTTTTATAATTTACTTAAATCATATTTATATCCGACTTTTTTATATTTTCTAATAACTATATAACTTTATGAATTAATATAATGTTACTCTTATAACTATTTCTATTATTATTATCTTCACATTCTCCAAACTTTTTATTTTCCATAATTATATAAAAAGAACTACCATATTTCAAGTTGTTCTATTTCATTAAATTAAAATATCATTATTCTTTATACTTAAATTTTTAGTGTTTAAAGGAGTAAGTCAAATTTCAAAATATTTTAATGTTTTAATAATATTATATACTGTCTCCTCCTCAAATTACTATTTATTGCTTTTACTCTAAATATCTTCTATATATCTCTTTCATAGTTAAAATATATTCTTTATCTTGTTTTCATTTTATAACATATATTTTTTACTTTTTTCATCATCTCGCTCTCCACTTTATTTCTTTTTAATTTGTCATATAAAATCTTTACATTTTTTATTTCTAACGGATTTCTAACATTTTTTCTTCTTCTCTTCGTTTGCAAAAATCTTCAAATTCTGATATAGCAATATTTACATTTTGAAAATTCACTTTGTCTTTGCAAACTTTTAGAGCTGTATTCATATATCCACATATTGCAACAAGCTGTCATTGTTTTAAAATAAGAAATTTCCGGAAGATTGGAAATTTTATATAATTTCATTGCAAAATTATCATCTATTTTTTGGGATTTGTTAGTATTATTTTTTCAGATATGTATATTCCATTATTACTTGTGGTTTTATAAATTTTACTATCTTCTGGAATTTTAACTTCGCACAATGTATCTCCTCTAATAAGCCACCTAAAAACATAATCATAAGTTGTAATACAGAATCCTCCCATTTCATTTTGTTCTATTGCATTAAAATTTACACATTTATCTGCAACAACAACTTCATCTATTGGAAATCTCTTACCATCAGAATATTCTTTTTATAGTTTGTATAACTCTATAATATTTATCATTTTTATTTGCTTCGCATTCAAAAAAATTTTCCTAGCATAACATTCCTCTCTTTTTAGTACATATATATTTTTTATCTTCATCAATTCATTATAGTTCAAATTTTTTTTTTTTAATCATTTTTGCAACTGTTTCAGCTGATGAATTACTATTATTAATTTCTAATATAATTTTCATTTTTGAATTCACCTTCATTTTCATAAAATTGATTACTGTATTTTATTGTAATTTTAACATCATGAATTTTCATTTAAATCATATATAAAACCAACTTCTTTATATTCTTTGCCACCTCTTACACAAAATGTTTCTCCACATAATTTTCCACCCATTTTTTCATAGAATGCTCTAGATGGATAATTATTTTTAAAACACCAAATAATCATTTTGTTAAGATTATTCTTTCTAAATTCATTTTTAACATATTCTATAAGAGCTTTACCTATTCCTTTTCTTTTTTTCTTCTGGTTTTACATATAAAGCACACAATTCACAGTCAACTTCTGGATATTCGTTTTTATAATTATTACCTATTCTATATCTACAAAAACCAATAATCTCATTATCTTTTTTTCTGCAACAATAAAACCATTTTCTTTATAATCTTTAATTCTTTTTTGATAATTTTCTTCAACACTTAAATTATCTAAATAGTCATTATCTACAATTCCTCTATATGCTGTTTTCCATCCTCTAATTGCAATATCAGCTACTGCCTTTAAATCTTCAAATTTAACATTTCTAACTACTATTTTTTTTCATAAAGTTCACTTCTTTCTATACTAATATTATTCTTATAAAAAACAAAAAGTCCTGCAAAAAGAATCTTTAATACTTCTTTGCAAGATTTTATTTCTTACTTCGTGTAGACAATTTTTTTTGTCCTTTACCTCTCAAGCTATGTTCCTTAAGTAAACTTTTAAAATATATTTTTACTATACATGTATTTTTATAATTGTCAAACCAAAATAATTATGTTAAACTATTTTTAACTACTTTTACTAAAGAAAAGTTATAGAGAGGTATATATGTCTTATGAACGAATATGAAAAAATAATAATATCAATTAATAATATATTAAATACAGCAAATTCTTTAGATACTCGGGGAACTTAAGCAAAATTTTTTAATGCAAAATGCAGAAGTTTTTTCAAAACTTCAAGGATTCTCTAACTGTTATATTAGGGTCATATCAATTTAAAGAAAATAATAACATCTCTCAAAATGATTTCTATTTTTCCTGAATTTTTTGTTTCCATTAACATTTAATATTTTTATTTGCTTTTGCATACCTTTTTATATATCTATATATTTCTCCCCAATTACTTACTTCTTTCAAATTTTCATTTTGTTCTAACACTTTCATATCTTTATCTCTGAAATATATCGTTTTTATTCCATTTGATGATAATTTTTACAAACATCATATGAATCATCTATCATTACATCGATCTTTTCGTTTTTAGCCGCTTCAATTTATCTTCCTGTTTCCAATAATATTTATTAAATGATATTTCCTCTTCATTAAACTTTTCTATTGCAATATCTTTCATTGCTTCTATTACGCCACCTCTTGCTGAAATGATAATAAGTTCATTTCCTTCTTTTTTGTAACATATCAATTACATCTTTTGCACCTGGTATTAAATGTGTTTGTTTTGATAATTTCAAAAAATATTTATTAACAAAATTCATTCTTTCTTCATCTGTCCAGTCATATCTATTTCTTAGATACTGTTCATTTCTATTAATAATTCCATCTTTTTTTAATTCTATAAAATCATATAAATCCCCATATGTTTTTAATACTCTTTCATAATCTAATATAACTCCATCTATATCGATTCCTATTTTCATAATCTAGTTCTCCTTTAAATTATATTTATTAATATTATCTATTGTTTTAAATTAATTTTTTATTCTTTTCTTGTACTTTTACTAACACAATTCTATATAATCAATTACTTTACCAACATCTGAAATTTCAAAGTATCCTTCATTCATCTTTTTTTATTTTTTATCTATCTAATTCATCATCTAATTTACTAGTTACTATTCTGCTTTTACTTCTTGAAATGCTATCTAATACAACTACTGACATAAATTTAATTGCATACTCACTATTTTTATTGATGCCAGGTTTTATGAAACCTGGTCTTAATAATGCGTTATTAAAAATCCCTAAAACTTTCTTTTCATTTTCCGATAAATTTACTCCTTGAATTAATTGATTAAAATCAGGGGGCCCTTTCTATTCCTATCTGTTCAATTCTTCTAAATATAGTTTTGTAATTATCTGAAAGTTCAAATCCATTTTCTTGCATCTTTGAGAAAAATATATCTAAATGTTTATGATTTCCCTTTATCGCATCTGGATATTGTCCATTTTTAAAATTAGACCCCAAACATAACCTTTCTATTCTAGTCTTGAAAACCGTGTTTGATAATTGTTCAACTACATCAGGTATGTCTTTAGAATCTTTAATTAATCCGTTATCTTTTATAACCTTACATATAGAAACTAAAGAATTTATCTCTGTTAATGTTTTTTCATCTTCGTAAAAAAATATGTCCCAAAATGTTGTTTTATTTTAATTCCCTCTTTTTTCATTAATCTTTCAAATTGTTTTCTACTTTCTTCGTTACACCATGAGCCCATTCCTATATCTTCTGCTTTGTATCCTAACGCCGATAAAAATGGTCCTGAATAACCAAAAACAGACTTTCCTTCATAGCCAATGACATTTACCTTTGGATTATTCTTTTTTATCTGTTCAACTTCGTTTATAGGACACAATATCCAACAATTTTGAGATAAACTTAATGACCCTTTTGTAAAAGTATCCACTGAATTTGCATAACCAATCTTTTCATTTGGTATGTCAGACATTGGAATTAATATTGAATATTTACAATCATCCCAACAACCACCCGTATGTGATGAAACTTCACCATTCATTGCCATATGTACTGTATCTCTTTCTGACATATATTCATATTCATACTTTTGTCCATTAATAGTTATTGTATCTTTAAATACAGCTTTTTACATCCTTAGCTGTCCTAATCTTTGAACCTGTTGGTGCAAATTGAGTTTTATGAACACCTATAACATCACCTTTCGATGAATAGTCACTTTCCACTTTTGTTACTATTTTATCTGCCTCCGTTAAAACAATTGAATATTGTTCTTCTCTAAAATACTAAATGCTTCAAATAAATTAATTCCTAAACTCTTAATTACTTTTGCGTTTTCCATCTCTGAAAAGTCAATTTTTTTAGTTGTTGTAATTTTTCTTCTAATTCTTGTATTTTTTTTTCTGTCCTTGTTTTTTCAACAAATAATTTTGTTCTTATCTCAGAAGCTTTTTCGAACTTTTTGATTTTGCTCTTCACCTTCTTTTTTATATTCTTTGTATTCTCCTCTTTTTTGTTAAAACTTTTTGGATTAAACTAAAATGTTTTTTTCAACTGGATACATGATTTCACTTTCTAGTTTGTGTAAATCTATTTCGAGCGTTGAAATCATAAAAAGTTATATCATAATACTCTTTGTATACTCGATTGTATTCCTCTTTATATCTTTTTAACAACAATCTTTTTTTACTTCTTCTATCATATCTTAATCTCCTATATATATAATATTAATATTATATATGTTCTTTAGTTACATTGGATTTTTAATGATTTTTCTACGTTTTGTATATCATCATCACTAATTCTCCTTTGCCGTTTTCATTCGTAAATATTGTATCATTTACGAATGAAAACGGCAAAATATTCTTATAATTTTTTTGATTTTTTCATTTTATAAAATTTATAGCACGGATTTATTAAATTTCCATGCTATAAATCTAACTTTCAAAGTAAAATGCTAACCTTGAATTATCTCTAATATATTTTTCATCAAAATTATTATTTGTAAAGTTTTTTATAGTTTTTCTCCAAAATTTTTGAGCTCTTTCATTTTTCACTAATGTTCTAACTTCCCATTTTCCTTTATATAACTCAAACATTTTATTTGCCATAAATGTACCTGCTCCTATTTTTCTATACTTGTTAAGAACAAAACATTCAGCTATTTCGTTCATATTTTCTTTTATTATATCTCTGTAAAACAAATCCAGCTAGTTCATTATTATATTTTAATATATATGGATGTCTATTTTCATCTTGCCAATATCTTTCAACATATTTATTCATTACATATAATCCAGAATCTAGCATTGTAAATGTTGCAGTTTCATCTTCAAAAAAGCTAAGTTCATATGTATATAATTGCATTAAATTATATATTATACTTTTGTCTTTTTTCTTTGACTTTTATCAAATTAAATTCCATCTTCTTTCTCCCATTTTATTTCAAGATTTTCTTTAATAACATTAATCGTTACCTCAATTTTATTATTTTCTACTCTCTTTATCTTACTTTTGCCTTTTGGAGTTTTATATTTCATGTTTGTTAGTTCTTTTGCAATAATACTTGAACCAACACCTTGTGCATATCTGCTAAAAATGTATTTTACAATTTCCGCTTCTTCCTCATTTACAGATATACTTTTACTTTCCTTATCATAAGTATAACCCAAACAGCCATTATATCCAATTAGCTCTCCTCGTTGTTGTTTCATTTTTAGTCCTAGTTTTACATGTGATGATATTGTTTCACTTTCTTGCTGTGCAACTGAACTTAATATAGTTAATAGTAATTCTCCTGCCATTTCTAGAGTATTAATATTTTCTTCTTCAAATAGAATCGCTACATTCTTCTCTTTTAGCATTCTTACATATTTTAGAGTATCTAAAGTATTTCTAGCAAATCTTGAAATTGACTTTGTTAATATTAAATCAATTTTTCCATTTAAGCTGTCTTGTATCATTCTCATAAAATTACTACGCTTATAATCTTGTGTTCCTGAAATTGATTCATCTGCATATACTTCTACAAATAACCATTCATTATTTTTATTGATTTTTTTCGTTGTAGTATTTTACTTGTGATTCAAAACTATTTAATTGGTCTTCTGAATCTGTACTTACTCTTGCATACGCAGCTACTCTTAATCTTGTATTTATTTTTAAACCTGTAGCTCTATCTATTCTTCCTTGAATTTTCTCTATAACTTGAACTTCCATTAATCCTCCATTCTGTTAGAGAGAACCCTGTTTGGATTATACACTTTTGTCCTTATAAAATCAAATTTCTATTTTGTCTAGTTTATATTCCTTTATAATGTTCTCTTTCGCTTGTTTGTAAATTTTCTCGTTTATTAGTTTGTTTTTGAATAATTTGTTTAAAAGTGTTATTTCAATACTTCCGTATAATAAGTTGGTATCTATTTTTTCTTTAAATAAATCAGCATTTATCTTTTGTTCTTTTTGAATATCCATAGTATGTAGCCTTATACATCATGTATATTTTAGCAATACTTATAATGTATTCCTTTAAACTATGTTTTGGTATTCCATTAAAGTATTTTTCAATTTCATCTTGTGTGAATGAAACTCTAATGTTTTTTTTTCTTTTTTATATTTTTAATTACTGATTCATTTAAGAAAAACATTCCATTATTCTTTTTACAAAATAAATAATTTTGCTTTATCTTTTTAGCAACACTTTCTGTTATTTCACACCTAAAATGTTCCATTAAGTAACATATATTTTCTTGATTATGCTTATCTAGAAAGCTAATTTGCTCTGCCGACACTACTGACAACTTTTTATTATTTACCATTTCTTGTAATTCTGGAATTAAATAATTCAATCTCAAATATTTTTGGAAAGTTCCATTAGCAATCTTCTTATCTTTGCAAATTTGTTTTCTGTCGTGATTATATTTCTCATAATATTCTTTATAAGTTTTAGCAATTTCCATAGGTGTATCACCGGATACATTTGCTGTATTTGCAGATACATCTGTTGTATTTTCTGATACACTTTGTGTATTAAGAATTTCTTCAAATACTTCTTCTTTATCAATGTATAAAGCCTCTAGTAATTCGTCTATTGTTATAAATTCCTTATCTGCTAGTTGCAAGACTTGAACAATTGGCATCCTTTCTTGATCCAGTCTTTGCTTAGCTTTTTAAAATCTCCTGTTTTTTGTAATAATTCATCATTACTTCGTTTGTCTTATCAATATACATAATACTTTACCTCCATAAAATTAAATATTTAAAAACAAAAAGCAAAGAAAAAGAGCTAGATTTCTCTAACTCAAATTTCTCTGCTTTCAATTTTTCATATTAAAATGATACTACCTTATTTTTATATAGTCAATGAATGATTTTTGAAACAATTTTGAAATTTTAATACTTAATGTTCTAGTTTCAAATAATCTAATTGCCTTTTATAATGTTTCTATTGCTTTTTTTTATGTTGTTATTTTTTATATTTATATCATTTTCGCATTCTATAACACTTATTTTTCTATATTTATTATAATATTTTTCTAATCTATCATTTTCTTTCTATTGCAAGATTAATGTCTGGTAATCTTGCAATATTATTATCATTTGAATATAATTCAGGATATTTTTTAGCTATTGTTTGTAAAAAAATAATAGCATCATATTTTGTTACAATTTTATCTATGCTCATACCATGTTTTTTTTTAGTATATTTTCTAATTCATTCTCCGTTATAAACTTTAAACTATCTAATGGCGAACCATCAAATATTACAATGGTATTTTTTTTCATTATCATACTCTTTTCAAAAAATCTCTTTTTCATTATTTATTTGTGTTTTTATAATTAGTTCTATAAATTCCAATTTTCCAATTTTTTCATAAGCTATTCCAGTTTTTATTAAATTTGTTGGTACTTCATCAATTACTATAACTTTATATCCTTTTGCACTCAAATAATTCTTTATCATTTCTAATGATGTAGTTTTTTCCAGCACATGCACCACCTGTTATAAGTATACTTTTCATGTAACCCACTCCTCTCAAAAAAAACTATTTTTATTGGATTATATCATACTGTCAATTTATGTCAAATTTTTTTATCTTCTTCAACACTACTATTTCTTAATGTTTCAGGCTATAGTATATATCAATTAAAGTTTTTAATATCTAAAAAAATTAAATTACTCACCAAATTATTGCTTTTTACTAATACACTTATTGTATTTATTGATACTTATGGTGTATTTTTATTTTTTTTTTTGTACTATTTTTATACTATACCACAGTTATATTAAGCATTTCAGCACATAATCTACGTTCTGCATTTTCTCTGCATTTTTAAATTTTTTAAGAGTACTAGAAAGCTTGTCTTTCTATGTGTTTGCGTGATGCACACTGCATCACTATCCTGCCTTTAGCGTTTTTTTATAATTTGATTTCTAACCAAGAAATTTATAAGTCAAATTCTTAAATATTTTTGACTTATAGTTTTTTATAGGTCAAAAATCTCAATTTTTTTTGACCTATAGATTTTTATAGGACGATTTTTTAATTTTTTCGTTCTATAAAATTTATAGCACGGATTTTTTCAATTTTTCGTGATATAAAAAATATAGCACGAATTTTTTAAAATTTTCGTGCTATAAAATATATTTTATTAAAGATTTTTCTTATGGTTGCATTTATTTTTTCTTAACAAGATATATTTCATTTGCATCCATTCCTTCTTTTTACAAATAATTCAGGAATATCTGCATCTTTTTGTTCTATCCCTTCTATACTTAATCTTGCCATTGCTTGTTTAAATGCCTTGTCCAAAGGAAAACCGAATCAATTGATGAGTATAGTTGTGCAGCAAATAAAGTTGCTACATCTTCTCTAACAGAAGTATTCATTCCTATTGTTGCTTCTACATATTCTGAAACTTGAATTGCAATACTTGAAGAAAAACAATTACTAAATACTACTAATCTTAAATCATCAGTTATTGCATTGATCATTTGAATAATAGCACAATTCCAACAAATTTAGGATTATCATTTTTATCATGAAAAACTAATTTTCCATCTTCAGTTCCATGTCCTGTAAAATGAATTATAGTTGGATTTACTTCATTAATATACTGAAATAAATCTTCAGTTCTAGTCGCCCACTTTGTAACAAAACTAATTGAATCTCTGTCTGGTGTTTTTGTATTGATTCTTCAATATCTCGTGCTTCTTTATCTAAACTTAATCTTTGTTGTTCTCTTAAAACTCCTTCTTCGTCAGTAAAAATTATATCTGGATTGGATGCAATAAATAAAATATTTATTTTCTCTTTGCTAGATTTTAATTTTTTTATCTCATTATCTAGCTCTATTTGTTTCAATCTTTGATACTCAACTTTATTATTTATATTCACAATTTCCTTATTTCTTGTATTTTCTATATTTCTATTTTCTCTATCTTGTTCCTTTTGCAGTTTTAATTCTTCATTGCACAATTCCTTTTCTTTAGTTGCTATTCTTTTTGTCATAATCTGCAACTTTCTTCTCGGCATCACTTTTCTTTTTTTTCTTCTCTTTCAATTTCATTCGTTTTACTCTTTATAGTAGATAAAGACTTAGTACCTCTGATTTGACTTGATAATCTTGTGATTTTTTGACTTGCGTTACTAATATCATTTACATATCTTACCCTTTTTTTTTTAATCTAGCTAATTCTTCTCTCTTTCTTTTTTACATTTGAACTGTATAAACTTAATAATGACATATTTCCTCCTTTTTTTTGTTATTCTAAATATAATTTCTTATCTTTTGCAATATTTTCTATTTTTTTTTATTCTATTATCTTCTGTTAATAATGTCATTTGATGTATTGCTATATTGTTCAATTTCACCAATCTATCTTTTGAATTTATCCCTTCATTTATATACACAGAATTTAGATTTTCAAGATTAACTAAACATACTAATTCTGCTACATTTGCATAATCTCTAATATTACCTTGCTTATTTGGATTCTTTTGTTTCCATTCTCTTGCAGTCATTCCAAAAAGAGCTACATTTATAATATCGGCTTCATCAGCATATATCATATTAATTTGATTTTGAGTTACTTCTTTTGGTATTAAATTATTTTTTATTGCATCAGTATGAATATTATAATTTATTTTTGATAAAGTTCTTTTCAAATTCCAGCCCAAACCTCTTTGCTCTTTTTCTTTCATTCTCTTAAATTCTGTTACAATATATAATTTAAATTCTGGACTTATCCAACTTGCAAATTCCATTGCTATATCAAAATGAGCATATGTTCCACCACCATGTTTTCCTGCTTTAGTAACCATTCCTATTGAATTTACTGAATTTATCCATTTTGTGGGAGACATCGTAAACCTGTTTCTACCGGATTCATTTTCAACCGCCTCGAATCCCACACGGTTAAAATTTGGATTATATATACTTTCCCATAATCCTAGGTAATCAATGGTATCTTTATTTCTCATCCAGTTTTGTATTACAAATCTTGGCTCATCTTCATTTACCTTTTTAGCTATATCTGTTAAAGATACATAATCCTCTTGATTTATAATTTTTGTATTTATTTCATACTCTAATACCTTTAATTTATCCATGTTTACCTCCCATATTTATATTATTCGCATTTCATTTATGCAAACATTTGTATCGTATCATGCATTTAAATTTTATACAAGACCTTTAACAAATTTCTATAAAATTATTGCTTTTTAATAAAATATAACTTACAATATATTTACATTTAATGTTGCACACTTTAGTGTGGCTTGTTCGTTTATAAACGCTGAAAATCCCTCTAACACAGAGGGATTTTCTATTTGGTTGCCGGAAATTCTCGTAAATATTTAATAATTTACTAAGATTTCCGACAGATATATTATAAGAATTTATATAATTCTTTCTAATTTCTCCATCAATTTCTCTTTCATATTTTTTCATTCAATCTCTGAAGGACAATTATTTGTATCATACATTTTTTCCATTGGGTACCACCAAACTGGACCTCTTCCATTTCTGCCATATTTTTCTATATCTCCAGTTATCCTTGGAAATAAATGCCAATGCATATGAGAATCTCCATTTCCTAATAACTCATAATTTATCTTTTCACAATTAAAGGCTTTTGAAACTGCTTCTGCAACTAAAGACATTTCTTCTAAGAATTTCATTTTAGTTTTATAATCGAGTTGAAACAATTCAGTTTTATGTTCTTTAAAAAGGAACAATGAGTATCCTTTAAAATGTTGATAATCTCCAATAACAACATAACCAGTTTCTAGCTCTTTTTACAAAATATTTATTAGTACCATTTTTTATCATTTCAATTCTATCACAAATAAGACACATGCCAACTCTCCTCAATATTTTAAATTATTTTTTTTTATAATATTATGATTTGTCTTGTATGTAATTTCAAGTATTCTAAATATCCTAATAAATTGTAATTTATCTTTCGTTATCTTCTCTAAAACATAATGGTAACTCATTATCTTGAGTTATTTTATACACATCTTCCAGAATTTCTTTCAAGTATGGTAGAGTTATTGATTCAGCACCTTTAATATATTTTGAATTTAATCCATAACTTCCTGCTTGTAAAATACATTCTAATTTATCTACCTGTTTTATAAAATCTGCTTCTGGTGATTTCTTATTTTCATACTCCAGCCATAATTCTTTGAAATCATTATCAAATTCTATGCTATTTAATAATTCATCAACCGCTCTTTCTTCTAATTTATGTTTTTCTTCTTTTGTAACTTGATTTGGTATAAAGTCCCCTGCATATATTTCTCCTAGCTCATGTATCATTGCTAATTTCATGCATTTTTCTATATCAAAATCTAAATCATATTTTTCTATAATGGACATTGCTAGCATTGTTACTGACCAACTATGATCTGCAACTGATTCAACTTTATTTTCATATTTCATTCCAAGTAAACTTGTTAACCAGCCTTGTCTATATATATTTTTTAAATGTGTAAATTGATAATATAATTTTAAAATATCATTATTAATAATTGTTTTGTATTTATTATATGGATTTTGATTTTTAACAAAATTACTATTTTTTTCATCCTTTAGCATGTCTTTCCCCTTTCATAATCCTCTATATTCATTTTTACATACATTTGTACTTTAGACAAATTATATCATATTATAAATTATTTGCAACCTCAAGCCACCGTTTTCATTGGCTTAAAGCAATGTTAAGCAAAAAATAAAGCACCTGAAAATTAGGCACTTTATATAGGATTCTCTTTAACTTTTCCATCATATTTTTTTATAAATTCATATGTTCATCAACATACCAACATATAATATGGTGTATCGAGCGTAGATATATAATTCTTGTATCTAGCTCATACCAACGTCTTACATCAATTTTTCAAAATAATTTTATATGTTTCCGTACTCCATATCTAAAACAACCTTAACATGAATTTCAGAATTTTGTACTTTTTCTAATCCAAATCGACCTCTTTTATGAAACACTATTGAATCTTGAAAACTAGTAAATTCAGCTACTATAGGCTGTTTTTCAACTCCATCACCGCACAACACTCCACGTTCCTTGTTTGTTGGTTAGGAACATATCATACTAGAATTGTATGTCGCATAGGAACATATTATATCAAAAAAAAATTTTTAATTTTTTATAATTTTATATGTTTCCACATTCTAGGTTGAACTCTACTTTAACAAAAATTCTATCAATTTCTTTTTTTTTTGTTCCAAAAGTGGCTTTTGGCTCAAAAGTGTAAAATCTGTGAAACGCAGTAAATTCAAGGATTACGGGGTTTCTTTTCGCATATAGCACCGTAACGCACTCAACGTTGCTTGTAAAAGGAAACATATCAACTGGTTGATTTTTTTTTATCTCGTAACTTTCTTCTAACAATTTTAGATCTCTTACTAAACTTGCTGGATTACAACTAATGTAAACTATTTTTTCTGGTTTTATATTTAAAATATTTTCTATTGTATGTTTGTCTAATCCCTTTCTTGGTGGATCCACAAAAATAACATCTGGTTTAACATTATGCTCTTTTAGTACATTCTCAAAAACTTTTTCTACATCTCCTGCAAAGAATTCTATATTTCTAATATTATTAATATTAGCATTTTCTTTTTGCATCTTCTATTGCTTGCTTTACAATTTCTATTCCATAAACTCTATTAACATATGGCGATGCAAATATTCCAATTGTTCCAATTCCACAATACAAGTCAAATAAAGTATCTGTTTTCTTTAAATCGGCCATCTCTATGGCAATATTGTATAAAGCTTCTGTTTGAATAGGATTTATTTGATAAAAAAGATAATGGAGAAATTTTAAATGTATAGTCTCCAAGTTCATCGTATATGTATCCATCTCCATATATAACTTCATTTTCATTGCCTAAAATAACATTTGTATTTTTTTCATGTTATAATTCTTCACAATTGTTTTTATTTCTTGAAATTCTCTTATACGCACTTTTATTAACTCTTTTTCTTTTTTTAGTTCTTTTTTATTAAGAACTAATATGCACATAATTTCATGTGTTTTAATTCCAACTTTTATTACTATATGTCTTAATAAACCTTCTCCGTTTTTTTCATTATATATTGGAATATTATTTTTTTTATAAAAAAGCCCAATACTACATTTGCTATTTTTTCAGACACAGGATTTTGTATCATACAATTTCTCATTGGAATAATTTCATGTGTTCTTTTTGCATATACTCCCATAACAGGTTCTCCAGATTTATCAAATCCAACTGGATATTGTGCTTTATTTCTATAATTATATGGATTTCCCATTCCAACTGTCATTTCTACTTTTATTTTGTTATTTAATGTTTTATTTACTAAATTTTGAACTGTATTTTGTTTAATATTTAGAGTTTCTTCATAGTCTATATGTCTTAAATTACAACCTCCACATCTTTTTTATATGTTGCACAATCAGGTTCTACTCTATATTTTGATTTTCTAATATTTCTACTAATTTTCCAAAAGCATGTGATGAAGTAACTTTCACTATTAAAATTCTACACTTTTCTCCTTTTATGGCTCCTTCTATAAATATAGTAAAACCTTCTATTTTAGCTATTCCTTCTCCTTCAAAACCTTGATCTATAATTTCTACTAAATACTCTTTATTCTTTTTTACTGGAACTTCCAAACTAAATCACCTAACCTATATTAATTTTCTTCAGAAATTTTTTTCTCTGATTTATTTTCTACTTTTTCCTTTTTGTCGTCTTTTTTTTCTCTTCTTTTTTCTCAAATAAATCATCTAAATTGTATTGATTTTCTAATTTTTTCATCTTTCCATTATCATCATCTAAACCTAAATCTTTAAAAAACTTTTCTTTCATTACCTATAAATCCCCTTTTTCTTTTTTATTAAATTTAGTTTATCACACTTAATTATTTATTTCTATAATATATTAAAATACACTTTAATTGTCAATTTTTTTTATAACATTTAAAGTGTATTTTTATAAAATATTTTTACTTTACATTTCTTTTTGTTTACTTCTCTCCAATAAACATTAAACTTTTTATTTAACATCTTTTTAATATTTTATTTATTACTCACCCTTTATTGTATTAATTTTAAATAATTTAAACAATTCTACAATAGCAAGTGGTGCAAGTACTAATAATATTGTCTCTATAATATTTCCAAGAGGTAATACTGGTATACTAAATATTTGTCTTAGTGATGGAATTAATAATATTACAAACATTAATGCTGCTGATACTGCAATTGCAAGTATTAATTTACTATTATTAAATATTCCTGTTTTAAATATTGATTTTTTATTATTTCTAATATTAAATACATGAACCAACTCAGAAAGTGCAAGTACTGTAAACGCCATAGTTTGACCAATTTCTACTTTTTTACTTCTTCATTTGATAGTCTAACACCTTCATTATTATATACTTCTGGTAAACTGCTTTCTGGTGTTGCAAGACCTATACAAAAAGCCGCAAGTGTTAATAATCCTATCATAATACCTTGGTACACAATTCTCCATGTCATTCCTTTTGTAAATATTCCTTTCCCTGGTTTTTAAAGGCTTTCTTGTCATTACATCTTTTTCTGCAGGATCTACAGCTAGAGCTAATGCTGGTAAAGAATCTGTTACCAAGTTTACCCATAAAATATGAATTGGAAGTAGTGGCTCTATTAATTTTATATCTATTCCAAAAGCTTTACTTAATAATGGTGTTATTAAAATAGCAACAAATAATACTATTATCTCTCCAACATTACTTGAAAGTAAAAATTGAATTGCTTTTAATATATTGTCATAAATACGTCTTCCTTCTTCTACTGCTGAAACTACTGTTGCAAAATTATCATCTGTTAATATTACATCTGCTGCTTCTTTTGCAACATCTGTTCCTACCATTCCCATAGCACAGCCAATGTCTGCTTTTTTTAAAGCTGGAGCATCATTTACTCCATCACCAGTCATTGCTACAATTTCTCCATTTTTTTGCCATGCTCTAACTATTCTTACTTTATGTTCAGGTGATACTCTTGCATAAACAGAATATTTTCTTATATTTTTTTGCTAAGTCTTCATCAGACATTTCTTCTAGTTCTGCTCCTGTAATTGCTTCCGATTCATTTTCTAATATTCCTAGAGATTTTGCTATTGCTGTTGCTGTTATTTTATGGTCTCCTGTTATCATTACAGTTTTAATCCCAGCAGTTTTACATTTTTCTACAGCTACTTTTGCTTCTTCTCTTGGTGGATCTATCATTCCAACCATACCTACATATATTAAATCTGATTCAATATTTTTTCATTTCTTCATCAGAAGGCATATGATCTAATTCTTTATATCCCATTGCTAAAACTCTTAATGCTTCTTTTGCCATTTTTTCATTTATGTTTTGAATACTATTTTTTAAAGTTATTCAAATCATTTTTTATTTCATTATTTAATATATATTTGTTACATCTTTTTTAATAGTTCATCTACTCCACCTTTGGTATATACTAAATACTTATCTTCATATTTATGAATTGTTGTCATTAATTTTCTATTTGAATCAAAAGGTATTTCTCCAACTCTTGGTAACATTTCAAATAATTCTGGTTTAAAATCTAAAACAAATCCCATATCTACTAAAGCTGTTTCTGTTGGATCACCTGTTAGTTCATTATCTCTTCCAACTTTTGTGTCATTACATAGCATACTAACATACACTAATTTTTCTAAATCATCTTTTATTTCATTTTGTTCTATTTTATCTATATCCACTAGTTTGTTATCATAGAAAATTTTCTTAACAGTCATTTTATTCTGAGTTAGTGTTCCTGTTTTATCTGAGCAGATAACTGTTGCACTACCTAAAGTTTCTACTGCTGGAAGTTTTTTTACAATAGCATGTTTCTTAACCATTCTTTGTACACCTATTGCCAAAACTATTGTAGAAACAGCTGCAAGCCCCTTCCGGAATCGCTGCAACAGCTAGGCTAACAGCTGTCATAAACATATCTAGTGGCTCTTTTTCCATATATTAGCCCAATTATAAATATAAATGCACAAATAGCTAAAGTGCTACTAGTCTAATGTTTTTCTAATTTATTTAATTTTATTTGCAGTGGTGTTTCTGCTTTTTCAGTATCATTAATAATTCCTGCTATTTTTCCTACTTCTGTATTCATACCAGTTTCTACAACAATACCTTTTCCTCTTCCATAGGTAATGAGACTTGAAGAAAATAGCATATTAACTCTATCTCCAATTCTACTTTTTCATCTTTTATTACTTCTGAATATTTTTTCTACTGGTACAGATTCACCTGTTAATGATGATTCTTGTGATTTTAAGTTTGCTGCTTCTATAATTCTTAAATCTGCAGGAATATAATCTCCTGTATCTAATATCACAATATCTCCTGGAACAAGTTCTTTAGATGGAACTACTGTTAATATTCCATTTCTCATAACTTTAGCAGAGTGACTACTTATATTTTTGAAGAGCTTCTAATGACTTTTCAGCTTTTTGCTTCTTGTGCCACACCAATAATTGCATTTACTATAACAACTATTAATATAATAATTGAATCTGTTATTCCTTCTCCTTGCATATAACCAACAACACCTGATATTATTGCTGCAATAATTAATACTATTATCATAAAATCTTTAAATTGCTCTAAAAATTTTACAAATAAACTTTTCTTTTTTTGTGCTTTTTAATTCATTTTTACCAAATTTTTCTCTTTGTTTTGATATTTGCTCGTCTGTAAGACCTTTTTCAAGATCTGTTAATAATTCTTTTTTTACTTCGTCTACACTTTTACTAAACCAATTTTTTTCCAATTACCGCCCTCTCCTTTTTATTAATTTTTATATGGAGTATAATTCATATAAATTCATTCTATCAATCATATTTTTATAAAAAATAAGACTTTTAAAGAATTTATTATATATTTTTAGTCCATATAATAGTTTCTTTAAAAGTCTTGCTTCCTTACTTTTTATAAGGTTACTAACCAGAGAATTTTTTCGAGATTGTTGATTAGTATCTTTTAAGCTACTCCCCTTTAAATATGTTTTATTTTAACACTATAAAATTTTTTTTTTCAAGATTTTTGTGTTTTTTATATAAAGATTTTTACATTTCTATATTTTCTTATTATGAAAATACTTGTATCTTTAATAGCTGTTTTTGCAGATTTTCCAAAAATATAAATCGTTTTATTAGTATATTATTAATTGTTACTATATAACATATAGATAAATGCAGAAGAAGTGTAATATACTACCAGCTAGTACAAAAAAGTGCCATAAAGAATGCATATATTTAACTTTTTTTCCTATTCCATATATTATTGCACCTATAGTATACACAATTCCTCCAAGTACTAACAATATTATTCCATTAATATTCATACTTTGAAAAATTGGTTTAAATGCAAATACTATAATCCAGCCCATAATTATATAGCAGGCCATTGATATTTTCTTATATTTTTCTAAATTTACAGAATTTAACACTATTCCAACTATAGTAGAAGCTAATATTACAGAAAAAATCACCCATCCTATTGCACCATTTAAAGTAACTAATGCAAATGGTGTATATGTTCCAAATATTAATAAAAATATACTACAATGATCAAATATTCTAAATACTTTTTTAGCTCTAATGCTTGGTTTAAAACTATGATATAATGTTGAAATTAAATATAATATTATTAATGTACTTCCATATATACTTGAGCTTACAACAGCAGTAGGATTATGATGAATTGCTGATTTTATTATACAAAGTACTAATGCTGCAATTCCAAGTCCTGCTCCTATTCCATGTGATATTGCACTAATCAATTCTTCCCCTAGCGTATATCTAGGAATTTTTATAATTCTTCTTCCCGCATCTATGCTTTCTGTTTGCATATGTATTCACCTCTTTAAATTTATTATTTCCATTTACTTTATCTATATTCTGAATTAGGAAAAGCTAGTAAATAAAATTTATAGCCTTTCCTTAAAAATATTTTTTTTCTAATGCTTTGCACTTAATTTTATTATTAAATCCATATTATCATCTTTAGCAGCTTTATTCTTTCTAATTTTACCACATTTTTTACATTTAAATATAATTACATATCCTTTTTTAGAATCTATTTCTAATCCGATTGGTTCTAATGTTCCATGGCAAGTTTCTGCTCTATCTCCTGGATTTATATCTACATGTTTAGAATGTAAACAATATGGGCAATGATTTCTACATGTATAACCTAGTTTTTGGTACATGCTTACCACAATTTTCACATATAAATTCTTCATCAATTTTTGTAAAGTTACTTAACATTTTTTTTTCCTCCAAAATAAAAAGACTATTTTATTTATATTATTCTTCGAAAATACTTCCTCCTATAAATTCTCTTAATAAAGAATTTTGTGGTACATACTCTCCAGGAATTGATTCAAAATATCCAAGCATTCTATATATTCTTTTTTGCTTCTGAAAACTCTGGATGAGAATTGTCTATTTCTTTTAATAATGGCATTGCATAATCTTTTAATACTGCTAGTTCATATATTAAAGATGAATTAAACATACTATCTGCTTCTTCTTGATATGGGAATATATTTCTTTCTTCCCCTCTATTTACAGAATCCCACATTTTTAATGTATGTAATGCTGAATACCCTCTAAACTGATTATCTCTAACAATTCTTCTAATTAATCTTGTATCTGTTGTAGAAATTCTATTATAATAATCTATATTTAAAACAGTTAAAGCACTAATATATACTTTATATTTTTGTTCTTTTGGTATTAGTGGAGTAAGTTTATCATTTAAACAATGTATACCTTCTATTACCAAGATTTGGTCATCCTCAAGTTTCATTGTATTTCCTTTATATAATTTAGTACCATGTTCAAAATCAAATGTTGGAACTTTTATCTCTTCACCATTTAATAATTTCAAAATATGACTATTAAATAAATCTATATCTATTGCTTCTAAACATTCAAAATCATAATTTCCAAATTCATCTTTTTGGATTTTGATTTCTTTCTACAAAATAATTATCTACAGATATAGTAACTGGTTTTAATCCATTTAATCTTAATTGTAAGCCTAATCTTCTTGCAAAAGTTGTTTTTCCTGAAGATGATGGACCTGCAATTAATACTACTTTTACTTTGCCTCTTTTTACAATATCATCTGCTATCTGTGCCATTTTCTTTTTTCGTGCAAAGCTTCATCTAATAAAATATAATCTTTTATTCTATTTTCATCAACTATTTTATTTAATTTATATAATGTATGAACATTTAACGTTTCATGTAAATCTTCATATTCATCTAATGTTGCTAAAAGTTTTTTATTTTCTTTAAATTCAGGTAATTCGTTTGGATTTTTTCTACTTGGATATCTAACTAAAAATCTACCGTCATATTCTAATAATTCATAAATATCAATAATTCCAGTAGATAGTGGCATTACTCCATAAAAATAATTATAATAATCCTCACAATAATATAGCATAATTTCTTTTTTATTTTTTACATCTAATTGTAATTTACCTTTTAGAGTATGATTTTCTTGATAAAATTTTTCAGCTTCTTCTTTTTGTCATTGCAACTTTTTTATCTCTGCATCTCTTTTTATTATTTCTTTTTACCTTTTTATCTACTTTTTCTATCATTTCTTTTGTAACTTTCATATTGTCAACTTCACCAAGTAAACTATTTGATAATTGGTAATTTATTGTAAGAAGTGCTTCTGGGTAAGTTTCATAAAAAGCTTTTCCTATTATATAAATTAATCCTCTTCTATAAATTCTTATTCCATCTTTATCTGTAAGATCTATCAATTCTATTTTTCCATCTGAATCTATTTCATAACTAAGTGATTTGACTTCATTATTAAAACGACAAGCTATTACTTTATTTCTAGATTTAGCTATTTCGTCTTTTAACAAATCTACTACTCTAGTTCCTTTTTTTACATCAATTATGTATTCTTCATATATAATTTGCATAAATTTTCCTCCTCATTTGTCTGTAAGACATTTTATAACTTTATTTATACTAAGTCAAGCATTCTTATTTCTCTACTTTTAAAGCTTGTAACTATATTTGATTTTTTATCTTATATTACTTATACTCTTTCAATCTTAGCTTTATCATATAATTGTTTATTCTATTAAAATTATTAAAAATAATTTTTACTTACATTTGTTATTTTTTATTTAACTTTTCACCTAACTTATATAACTATATATAATAAAATATATATTACATTTTATTATAATCATATCTTTTTTATAACTTTTAAAATAAAAATTACATATTTTTCCTATAGTTTGTATATACTATTATTAATGTATAACAATTGGAGGTATTTTTATGAATAACAAAAGAGTTTCTGAAATATTAAAAAACAAAAAAATTGCATGATGTATATTATGATGATAGACCTGTATGGATTCAAGAAATTGATAATAATATTGCAAAAGTTGGATTTATTGATAATAATGAAGAAAGAAATGTTTATATAGAAGATTTATATGAAAATGAACCTTAATATTATATATAAAAACTAGCAATATTTTTTAATAGCTTTAATAATAATTGTGTAAAACCAAAAAATAAAATGTATTTAAATTTTAAACTTTATATATTTTTTTCAAAATCATATAATTTTGAGGAATATATAAATATATTTTAATACATTTTATTTTTTATATTAAATTATTATATATATATAACTACCTAAATTTATTACTAAATAACATCTTTTTATTGCATATATTTAAATATTTTTAATTTTTATTTTAACTTATATCTTTTTCATATTTTGTACTTTTTAGCTCATTTTTCTTTTATTCTCATCAATGTATTCAAAGCTTCTATTGGTGTTAAACCGGTTCAAATCAATTTTGTCTATTTCATGTGTGCAATTTCAGCTATTTTATAATTAAACAACTTGTTTTTTATCTTCTTTTTTCTTTAGATTTATTATCCCTTAAAACACTTTTTCTTTCCAAACTTCTTAATATTTCGTTTGCTCTTTTAGTTACATTTTGTGGAACACCTGCAAGTCTTGCTACATGTACACCATAACTTTCATCTGTTCCGCCTTCTACAATTTTTCGTAAAAATATAATGTCTTCACCTTTTTCTTTTACTGCTATTGAATAGTTTTTAACACCATCTAGTTTGTTTTCTAACTCTGTTAATTCATGATGTTGCAAAAATGTTTTGCTCCACATTTTTCTTTGTTGCTATATACTCAGCAACATTGCAATTGAAAGTCCATCAGACCTTCCCATCTAATTTAACCAAACTATTTTTAAATTGATGCAACCTCCATCATTTCTACCATAAAAGTTTTGTCCCATACTTAAATCATCTGATGCACCAACTCTTGTAAAGATTTTATCTACAACACCTATTTTGGCATAACTTGCTGGTACAAAGCTTCCAATTTGTGCCATAAGTACTATTAATGCAACTTGTCTCATATAAGTAGATTTACCAGCCATATTTGGTCCTGTAATTATTGCTAAGCGATTACCATCTTCATCTAAATATGTATCATTTCCGTACAAAACTTCCTGTTGGTAACATTTTTTCTATAACAGGATGACGACCATCTTTTATATCTATAATTCCTTTTTCATCAACTATTGGCATATTATAATTATAATCTTCTGCCACAGTTGCAAGTGAACAAAGTACATCTAAAGTAGCTATTAAATGAGCTGATTTTTTGAAGTCTTTGTATCTGATTTTCTATGCTTTCTCTTACTTTTGTAAAAAAGCATTATATTCTAAATTAATTACTTTTTCTTCTGCACCTAAAATTTGATTTTCTAAATTTTTTAACTCTTCTGTTATATATCTTTCACAATTTGCTAATGTTTGTTTTCTTATGTATCTGTCTGGTACTAAAGATAAATTAGATTTTGTAACTTCTATAAAATATCCAAATACTTTATTAAATCCTACTTTTAAACCTTTTATTCCAGTCTCTTCTTTTTCTTCTGCTTCTAGTTCAATAATCCAATTTTTTTCCTTGTGTTGTTGCTGTTTTCAATTTATCTATTTCCTCGTCATACCCAATTTTTATTAAGTCACCTTCCTTAACAGAAATTGGTGGTTCATCTACAATTGCCTTATCTATAAGAGCATAAATATCATCTAATACATCTAAATTTTGATATATACTGCTAAGCAAAACAGAATTTGTTTCACTTAATACTTGTTTTACCATTGGAAGTTGCTTTGCAGAATTCTTTAAAGATATTAAATCTCTACCGTTTGCACTTCCATATGCAATTTTAGCAGCAAGTCTTTCTATATCATATACCTTTTTTAAAGCTTCTATTATATCTCCTCTTAAAATTATACTATTTTTTAACTCTTTTACCGCTTCTAATCTTAAATTAATTTCATTTACATCTACTAATGGATCATTAATCCATCTTCTTAAAAGTCTACCTCCCATAGAAGTAGATGTTTTATCTAAAACCCAAAGTAATGTACCTTTTTTAGACTTATCTCTCATTTTTTCTGTTAATTCTAGGTTTCTTCTTGCATTTATATCAAGCGCCATATATTTTACTTGATTATATATTATAATTTTATTTATATGGTCAAGTCTTGTTTTTTTGTGTATCATTTAAATATGTAAGAAGTGCATTAATAGCTAAAACAGATATATTATTTTTAAGATTTTTATTTTATTTTGTGCATCATCTATTATTTCATATTCTTTTAACAATCTATCAGTATCTTCTGAAAAAGTACTCTCCTCAACTTTAGATATATATAAATTAAATCTTTCTTTTATTTTATTTATTTCATCTATAGAAGCATACATCATATTATTTACAACAATTTCTGCTGGAGAATATCTTGATATTTCATCTAATAATTTTGCAAAATTATTAGTTTCTTTAATCTCTGCTCCATAAAAATCACCTGTAGATATATCACAAACTGCTATTCCAAAAAATATTCCAGTTTTGTATATTGCCATTATATAATTATTTTTTTTCTTTTCTTCTAGTAAATTTGTTTCAATAACTGTTCCAGGAGTTACTACTCTTATTACATCTCTTTTTACTATTCCTTTGGCTTGTTTTGGATCTTCTAATTGCTCACAAATAGCAACCTTATATCCTTTTGTTATAAGTTTTTTTGCTATATAATTCTCAACTGCATGAAATGGTATACCACACATTGGAGCTCTTTCCTCTTGTCCACAATCTTTTCCTGTTAAAGTAAGTTCTAATTCTCTAGATGTTGTAATTGCATCATCAAAAAACATTTCATAAAAATCGCCTAAACGATAAAATAAAATACAATCTTTATATTTACTTTTTGTATCCAAATAATGTTGCATCATTGGTGAATATTCTGCCATATTTTCTCCTCTTTTCCTATCCCTTCTCAGTTTCTTTTTAAGCTTATTAATGTTCTTCTATACCATAATTCTTTTTTTGTTCTTCTAATAGCATTCTTAATTTAGCTGCTCTTTGTCTTGCTCTTCTTATATATTCTGGTCCAATTCCCATAGATTCAGCTATTGCTTTTTTTCTGTCATTCCTCCGCTTTTTTTTTTTTTCCACTTCAAAAAGGAAACTATCCACTTTAGTTTTTTTTCTACTTGAATAGAACTTGAATCTAATTTTAGCTTTGGAATATATTCAGGATGTTCAAAAATATATTCTTTTTACTTTCTTTTGAACTCGTTCTTTTTTCTGGAGCCTCCATTAGTTTTTTTATGTTTTTTTCTATCAAAATGTTCTCTTAATAAATCATTTAAAATCGGATCTTGTTGTTTTTTTATTAAAGTTCTTAAACTTTCTTTTGTTATTCTAAAGTTTCTGCCATCTGAAATAAAGATTTTTCTTTTTTCTACCATATCTATTATAACTGCTGGCATATTTATTTCTTCATGTTTATTTCTTCTTGTTGTAGAATATACAAAGAACCTTCTTCTTAACTCTTCATCTTTTTACAAAGTTCGCTTACTTGTTTTCTTAATGTTTTTTCTGCCATCTTTAAAGTTTTTGCTGCTTGCTCCCATGTTATATCTCCAACAAAAATGCGATTTGCTACTTCTCTAATCTTTCCTTCAGAAATACTATTTTTTTATTTTCTTTACTATTTATTTATTTCCCCTTTCAAATACCACATATGTTCAGAAACAATATTAACATTAACATATTTTCCTATCAAGTCTTCGCTTGCTTCTAAATTAACAACCTTATTACTATCTGTTCTTCCTGTTAATACTTTTTCGTTTGTTTTGTTTTTTCCTTCTATTAATATTTTTGTTTAGTTCCTACATATTTTTTATTATTTTCTTCTATCTGACTTTCCACTAAAGCTTTTAATTTGTCAAATCTTTTATGTTTCACTTCTTCTGGAACTTGATTTTCCATTTTATCTGCTGGAGTTCCAACTCTTCTTGAATATATAAACATAAATACTTGTTCAAATTTCACTTTACTTACAACATCTAAAGTATCTTCAAAATCTTCTTCTGTTTCACCAGGAAAACCTACAATAATATCTGTTGATAATTTAAGATCTGGTATTTTCTTTTTTTCATTTTTTCAACTAAATCTAAATATTTTTCTTTTGTATATTTTCTATTCATTGTTTTTAACACTTTGCTACTTCAGATTGAAGTGGTAAATGTATTATCTTGCAAACTTTTTTACAATCTCTAACCGCTTCTATTACATCATCTGTAAAATCTTTTGGATGTGGAGATATAAATCTTATTCTTTCTAGTCCGTCAATTTCATTTACTGCTCTCAAAAGTTCAGAAAATTTATTTATTCCTAAATTTCCATTTCCTTTATATGAATTTACATTCTGTCCCAAAAGAGTTATCTCTTTATACCCTTCTTTGGCTAAACTTTTTACTTCATTAATAATATCTTCAGGATCCCTACTTCTTTCTCTTCCACGCACATATGGAACAATACAATATGTGTAAAAAATTATTACAACCATTCATTATAGTAACAGATGCTCTAATTTTATCATTTCTTTTTATTGGTAAACCTTCTATTATCTCTCCATCTATATCTAATATATCTTGAATTTGTTTTTCATTTTGCATTACCCTATACAAATCTTCTGAAACTTATGAATAGTATGTGTTCCAAAAATAATATCAAAAAAAGGATAACTCTTTTTTTAATTTTTCTTGAATATGTTTTTTCTTGCATCATACATCCACCAATAGCAATAATTGTACCTCTTTTTTTTTCCTTTTATTTTTTAACCTCGCCTAATTTTCCAAAAAGTTTATCTTCTGCATTTTCTCTAACACAACAAGTATTAAATAACACAAGATCAGCTTCATTTAAATCATCAGTTTTAGAATATCCCATATTTTCTATCATTCCACAAATTTTTTTCAGAATCATTTTCATTCAACTGACATCCCATTGTTAGAATATAATAATTTAAATTTTTTTCCTTCATTTTTTTTTTTAACTTTTTGTTATAAACTCCATTTGTTTTTGTACATCTTCTTTTTTTCACTATCATTCCTCCAAACTTTGCCATCGGGGACGGGGCAAAAGATAAAATTTTTATATTTTACTTTTCATATGAATAAATTCATCACAATTAATTTTATCAGACAAGAATTTTTCTATATTCTCTGGTTTTCTTATTAATTCTTCTTTTTTGTTTTTTATTTAAATCTTTTTTTTTATATGATATTCTAATTTAGAAGCTAAAGCTTTTGTTTCTGTTTGCCAAGCTAATTCTAATTTAGAAGCCTCATGATAACGTGTATATTTAGCACACTTATCTGTTTTTTCAAAGTGTTCTTTCATCCTTCTTGTTAAATCTTTTGTAATTCCTGTGTATATAGAATTATCTTTACATCTCAACATATATACATAATACATTTTAAAATCCAATCCTTTTTCTTTCATTACTTTTTACAACTAAATCTTCTTTATTAATATCTTGTAAAGTAATTGTATATAGCCTATCTAAATCTTCTAATTCGCTTGTATTTTTAGCATGTTCAATTAATATATTTTGGAATAAATTATTTATAAATCTACCATTACCAAAATTATCTATCTTAGAAGAATCTGTTATTACTTGTCTTACCGTTTCTTTTGCTAAATCTTCTATTTTTAATTTGTTTTTTTCTAGCAACTTATTAAATATTTCCATAAGTTCATCCACATTATAATCTTTAAATTTAATTAGATAACCAATTCTAGATTTAAGTCCTGGATTTGATCTTATAAACTCTTCCATTTCTTTTTTTCATATCCAGCAAAAATTACTACTAATTCATTTTTATGATCTTCCATTATTTTTATAATTGTTGCTATACATTCAGGTCCAAATGATGTTTTACCTTGTGATAATATAGAATATGCCTCATCTATAAATAAAACTCCTCCAAATGCTGATTTCATTGTTCTATATGTTTTTCCAGAAGTTTGTCCAACGTACTCTGCTATTAAATCTTTTCGCAGATACTTCTACTAGTTTATTTTGTTTTATATATCCTAAATTATATAATATATCACTAACTATTCTTGCAACTGTAGTTTTTCCTGTTCCTGGATTTCCTGTAAATACCATATGCAAATTTGTTTCAGACATATCCATATTAACTTTTTTATTAAATTTTAATAAATGTATTAATTTATCTAATTGATTTTTTATATTATATAGTCCAACCAAAGAGTTTAATTCTTCTAATATTTCTCCTAAATTTCTTGTATTATATACATCTGGTATATTTGACTCTAATATCATTTTTGTTTTATCTGCATTTACAGTTTTATTTTTATCTAGAATTATTTTTGTATATAGTTCACTTATATAATCCATTTCTTTTACTTCACTTTTAGAATATGAAGATTTAATATAATTATATAATTTTGTTTTTGTTTTTTCTTCTATTCTTTCTGTTCTAGACAATTTATCAAAAGTAACTTTATACAAATTATCTATATCTAATTCATCTAACTCTAATTTTATATCGAATATTTTATAATTAAGTTTAGGATGTTTTTCTATTATTGTTCCTATTGTTTTTTTTTTTACCATATATTACTGTACAAATACCTTTTACATCTTTCTAATTGATCTGTTAATAGATTCATTATCATATTACAGTTAAGGTCATCTGTATACATTAGGTTTTCAAAATTTTCTATTATTAAAGTTCCTTTTCTTTGTTCTTTTGTTTCTAAGTTATAATAAATTTTTCCAATGACATGTCTATCTAAAATCATATCATTCATAGATTCTTTATAAAAACCCTTATTTTCTGGTAAAAGTTAAAAAACCACATAAAATCAGATATTATTCTTGTTATATTTTCTACACTTTCTTTATCTTCTGTATACATTAATATATTAATAGGAATATATGGTGTATTTCCATTATAATTATAGTTAATTACATAATTAAATAAGTTAATTATTGTTTGTTTAACTTTTTGACTATATGGTAATTCGGCCACTTTATTTTTATACTTTGCATAAAAAATAATATGATCTTTCTGAATTAATCAATCCACAACCATCTTTTAAATACTCTTCTAGTGCTTTTATAATATCTAACTTGTCATGCTCCATATAATAGCTGTAAATAGCCGCTATTTTATAAATATATTCTCTTTTAGTTTCTTCTTTTTCCTTGTTCAAAATTGAAATTATTAACATCAATCTCAATTTGGCTATAGAACGCACCTTTATAGAAGTCGTATAATTTGTTTATATAAAGAACGTAGCCTTCTCTGCTATCTAATTTTATATAATTAAATTTTGCTTTTTAGTTTCTTCATTAAATTCAGACATATAAATAAATTTTGATTGTAATATTGTTTTTATAAAAATAAGATCATAGAAATCTACTTTTTCAAAAAAATAGATTTATCCGTAAAATTTTTTAACTCTTCTTGTGGCTCAGCAAGCAGTTCATTAATCACATCTATATAGCCTATATTAGTACTATTTTCTTGATTGTATTTATTAATCTCATATATAAAATTTACTATTATAAACTTTATACATTCTTCTTTAAGTTTACATTCTTTGCATTTAGGAAGAAATTGTCCTATTTTATAATCTTTTACAAATCTTGAACTACCTAATTCTATTTTTTGTTTACAATTTACAACATATGGTAAATAGTCATAGTTTTCATTTGCACATGATTTTATAGTATATCCAGTTATCATATTGTTTGCTACTTGATCTTCTGTTTGTTTTTTAACCCACATGCACCATTAATTAAATATAATTTTATTAACATTAAATATTCTTTTGAATACCCAGATATTTTTTAAAAAGATTATTTTCTTCTATTAATTTTTTTATTTCTAGTTTTTCTTCCATAACTACTCCTTTATTACAAATTTTGGACTATATCTAAAAAGCTACTATTTATTATTATTAAAATTTTTACATATTTCTTTTATTTCTTTTAAACATTCTTCATCTCTTTTATAAAAAGCCTCCTTGAAAGAAAAGTTTTTCACCCTTTTGATCATAATTACATTTGTAAATTGGAAACATTTTATATTTTTGCTCTAACAATTTGATTGTTTTATTTTTTGTTTCCTTCAATTAGAAATGGTTTTTGAATTACTACTAATAATTCTATTCTTTTTACTTTTATAAACTCTTTTAATATTTCTTCAATCATATCATAATTATTATTATTATTTATGTATAAAACAGCTTTTTATTTCTAAAAGCTTTACTAAATGCTGCTATTAGAGCTATATGATCTTTTTACTTTTATTCCAAATGGAGATACTGTTAGTAATGGCTTTATGTCAATATTATTTATTTTTTCTACTTGCTCACTTGTATATATTTGCATATTACTTAATTCCATTATATCATCATTAATATATTTTTTATAACTTCTTCTCTGATGCTATTGTCAAAATATACAACACTTACTCTTTTCTTTATCGCTCTTATTCCATTCCATTATATATTCTTTTTTCTTGTGTTGCTTCATCTATTTGCACTCTTATTTTTCTAAATCCCATCGCTTTATAAAACATAGTAGCAGGGACATTTTTTTCATAAACATTTAAATATAATTTATCATATTTTTTCCTTAACATGATTTACTAACATTGTTCCTATTCCATCTCTTTGTATCTTAGGTATAACAAAAAGTGCTCCAATATATCCATCATCCATAACGCTAATAAAAGCCTGAATTTCTTCATTTTCAGTATATACCCATGTATTCGACTTTCTTAAATATTCATTTTGAACTCTTATATAATTATCTGACCAATATTTATTTGGTATAAAATTATGAGCTTTAAAATTTCCATCTCTCCATATCTGCATAATCTTGTCGATATCTGCTTCTTTAAATTCTCTTAACATACTATTTCTAACCTTCCTTAATCTTTTGTATTATATCATATAATTTTACTTAAAGCTATTAATTTCGATTTTTTATTTAAACTAAAATATTAAAATGACAGGATATTTTTATAAAACATGACCCGCCATCAATTTTCTTTTAAAGCTTTTTCTCATATTTTTACAATATTTTTTTTTTTTAGTATTTGTAAAAGTAAAATCATTTAATTAAAATAATTATTAAATATATTAATTTTTAGGATAAATTAAAAGAAGTGATTAATGCTAATTTTCAATAATCACTCTTTTTTTATATTTATCTTTTTATTTATTAAATTTCAGATTCAATCTCTTTTAACATATCATTTAAAACATTGCAACTATTATCTAATTTTTCCTTGTTCTTCTTTATCTAGATTTAATTCCAAAATTTCTTGTACACCTTGATGGTTAATTATTGCTGGAACACCTATAAAAATACCATCATGATTATATTGTCCATCTAAATATGTTGAAACTGTTAATATTTCATTTTCATCATTTAATATTGCTTTTATTATTTTAGTTAATCCTAATCCTATTCCATAGTAAGTTGCTTTTTTTTTCTATTAATTATTTCATAGGCTGCTTGTTGAACATCTGTATAAATTTTGTCTAATATAGATAAATCCTCATGTTTTTGTTTTAATATATTTATTAAGCTTTTGCATCCAACATAACTATGTGACCATGGAACAAATGAAGAATCTCCATGCTCTCCCATAATATATGCATGAACATTTTTGCTACAAACATGTAGATGTTCACCTATTAAATATCTTAATCTTGCTGTATCTAGTACAGTTCCAGAACCTATTACTTTATTTGTAGGAAACCCTGAAACTTTACCTACAACATATGTCATTAAATCAACTGGATTACTTGCTATAAGAAATATTCCATCAAAACCTGAATCAACAACACTTTTTGTAATATCTTTCATTATTTTAGCATTTGTTTTTGCCAAGTCTAATCTTGTTTGTCCTGGTTTTTTTGTGCTAATCCTGCTGTAATTACTACTATATCAGCATCTTTGCATTCATCATAATCTCCTGCTTTTATGTCTATTCTTGCTGGTGCACAAAGGAATTCCATGTGCTAAGTCCATTGCTTCACCTACTGCTTTTTCTTTTAATACATCTATTAATACAAGTTCATTAATTCCTCCTTGGTTTAATAATGAATATGCCATACTCATTCCTACAAACCCTGTTCCTACTAATACAACTTTTCTCTTTTCTATCATAAAAAACACTTCCTTTAATTATTTTTTTCTGCAAACTGCATTATATCACATCTTGCTTTTTTTGTTAAATAGTTTTTTAATATTATTACTCTAATTTTTTAATATCATCGTTTTTAATTTAAATTGTCATTTTATTTTTACATTGAAATTTCATCATCTTCTCGTTCAGATTTGTCATTCTTTTTTATTAACGCTTCTCTAGCCTTTTTAAATCCTCATCAGAAATTATCATATTTTTTTTTTTAGCTTCTTCTCTTATTTGTGTTTCTGTATATCCCGCTTTTATCAATCTTATAAGTTTATTTTGTAAACCGTCTGTACTTTGGCTCTGTTCTATTTTTACTTTTATAAAACTCTCTAATCAGCATATTTATTGATGATTGCGAAACTAATAGCTTTTCCGCAAGTTCTTTTGGCGTAATTTTTCCATTTTCTAAATCTTCTATATATTTTTCTATTAAATCACTCTTTGACTTTTTTACTGTTTTTAATTTTGTTCTCTTCTCAAATTATAATATTTTTTTAATTTTAGAACTAATTGTTGAAATAGATGCATTTTCTTTTTCTGCTATTTCAGAAACTGTTATTCTTCTATTTTCATAGTCTTCTATATATTTTTCTATTTTTATATCCATTCTTTGATTTAGTTTAGGCTTTTCTCTTCCACATTCTATATAATATTCACATAAAATTTTATTCATTGTATTTCTGGATATTCCTTCTAGCTTGGCCATTTTTTCAATTGTAATTTTTCCCTCTTCATAATCTTTTATATATTTTTCTATGTCTATTTCTTTTTTTCTTTTAAGCACCGGTCTTCTTTTGCCATTTTTTCTATAATATTCATTCATTTTTACATTTATTGTAACTGTAGTTGTATTTTCTCTCTTGGCAATTTCTTTAACTGATAGTAATCCAGCTTCGTAATCCTTTATATATTTTTCCATATCTATTATTTTTTTTCTTTAGATATTTTCTTTCTACTTTTTCCAATTTCTTCGTAATACTTATTTATTCTAATATTTATAGTAACTTTGCTTGTATTTTCTTTCTTAGCTATTTCTTCAACTGATAATAATCCATTTTCGTAATCTTTTATATACTTTGCTATATCAATTTTCTTTTTGTGCGTTGTTTTAGGTAATTTTGGTCTTTCTTTACCGAATACTTTTATAATAAGCATTTATTTTAACATTTACTGTTCCTCGAGCTACATTTTCTTTTTTAGCTATTTGAATAGTTGTTATTTTACCATTTTCATAATCTTCTATATATTGCTCTATGTTTATGTTTTTCATTTATATTACTCCTTACTATATATTAGTAATATTTTTATAAACAATTCTTATTATTTTATAATTTATTTTTTTTACTTCTTCATAAATTTCTTCGTGAATATCTTCAATTGTTCTTAAATTTCCATCTTTAACACATTCAATTGTAAACCAACCATAATCCTTTGCAACATCACAAGCTGCATTATAAGCATCTATAAGATGATTTTTATCCCTTTCATGAATATCTTTAGCTGCTTCATGTGTAAATTTGTTTTCTCTATCTTTCATTAATTCTATACTCACTTCTGGAGGCATTTTTAATAAAAATACTTTGAAGGCACTGGCAAACCATATAAATTAAATTGAAATCCCATATCCAGTCTAAAATTTTTTTTTCTCTCATTTTTATCTTGTATTTTTCCTGCTTGATGTATCATGTTAGCAGTTGTATATCTATCTGCCAATATAGTTCCTCCATTATTATAATATTCTTCTAATTCTTTTTTAAATGTAGCATATCTATCTGCTGCATAAAATGTTGATGCAATATATGGACTTACATCTTTTGCATTTTTTCCAAATTCTCCAGATAAATACATTTTTCACAAGAATGATGAAGGACTATCATAGTTTGGAAAGCTTACCGTTTTATATTCTATTCCATCTTTTGTTAATCTTTCTTGTAATTTTTTGAAATTGCGTTTGTTTTCCACTTCCATCTGTTCCATCTATAACAAATAATTTTCCCATATTATTAAATAGCAGAATATATTTAATCTCTTTAAATACACTCTGCTTCTCCTTTCTTTATTACTTTCTTGCCTTAATTTAAATTCATTTTTATAACAAGTTTATTTTACTAATTTCTAACTTAAACTTTCTTATTTCTTCATTTGATTTCTTATAAATTCTATTTCTTCTTCTTTGTCTAATCTTACAAATAAAGGTTCACCTTTTTCTATTACTTTCGTACCTTCTTTTATTTCACTGTTTGAATTTAAAGTTTCCCAAGATTTATATTCTTCTGATAATCCTAGTTGTTTTAAAATTTTCTTTGATGTTTCTGGCATAATTGGACCTATTAATATTGCTATTTTTCTTAAATTTTCTGCTAAATGATTCATTACAGATTTTAGCATTTTTTTCCTTCTTCTGATTTTGCAAGTACCCATGGTAATGTTTCATCTATATACTTATTAGTTCTTGCAATTATTGCCCAAATTTCTGAAATTGCGTTACTTATATGATATGTATCCATACTATTTTCTACTTTTTTCAATTTGAAGTTTCGTATATTCTTCTAAAACATCATCAAACTCTGTTCTTTCTTTAATATCTGTTGGTATTTTTCCATCAAAATATTTATTCATCATTCCAATTGTTCTATTTAACAAATTTCCCAAATCATTTGCCAAATCAGAATTAAATCTTTCGACAAAATCTTCTGGAGTAAACATAGAATCTTGTGCAAAACTCATTAATCTTAACAAATAATACTTTGTTGCATCTAACCCATATCTTTCAATTAATGTTTCTGGGTATATTACATTTCCTACAGACTTTGACATTTTTCCATCTTTCATTACAATCCAACTATGTGCATATATTTTTTTAGGAAGTTCTAACCCTAATGCATGTAAGAAAATTGGCCAATAAATCCCATGAAATCTTATTATTTCTTTTCCTACTATATGTAAATCTGCTGGCCAATACTTTTTTGAATAAAGAATCATCATCTGACATATAGCCTAAAGCTGTAATGTAGTTTGTTAGAGCATCTAACCATACATATAGCACATGTTTTGGATCATTTGGCATTGGAATCCCCAATCAAATGTTGTACGACTTATACATAAATCTTCAAGTCCTGGATTTATAAAATTATTAAATATTTCATTTTTTCTTGATTCTGGCTCTATAAAATGTGGATTTTCTTTGTAAAATTCTTTTAACCAACCTTCATATTTTTTCATGTTAAAGAAATATGATTCTTCTTGCATTTTTGTTACTTCTCTACCACAATCTGGACATTTTCCATCTACTAATTGAGTTTCTGTGAAATAATTTTCACAAGGCATACAGTACCAACCTTCATATGTTCCTTTGTAAATGTCACCATTTTCAAGGAATTTTTCTACTATTTTTGTACTGCTTTAACATGTCGTTCATCTGTTGTTCTTATAAAATCATTATATCCAATATCCATTAATTTCCATAGCTTTTTAGCATCAGCTGCCATTTCGTCTACATGCTCTTGAGGTGTTAATCCTCTTTTTTTCTGCCACAGTTTGAACTTTTTTTGGCCATGTTCATCAAGACCTGTTAGCATATATGTATCAAAGCCTCTAGCCTTTTTATATCTTCTTATGCAATCTGTTAATGTTGTTGCATATGCTGTTCCTATATGAAACTTAGCACTTGGATAATAAATAGGTGTTGTTATATAAAATTTTTTGCTATTATTCATAAATAAAGCCCATCTCCTCTTTACAATTAAAATTCCCTATAATTATATAATCATAGGCAATTTAAGTCAAGAAATATTTACATTGGGGACGGGGCAAAAGATAAATTATTTTATAAAAAATAGCAAATAGCAAAATCATTTTTATACTAATTTTGCTATTTTTTATTTTATTTTGCTATTACTTTTTTTAATCCTTTATTATTTTCGATATTTTCCACAAAGATATATTAAACCTATTTTCTATGTCTTTTTTTGTTACATTAACATTATATATAAGTATTTTTATCAATTCTTTCAGCAGTTTTTTATCACTAATAATATCATCAATTATTATATTGTGCTTGTCCAAAAAATACTCTTATATATTCTTCCATAATTTCTTTTTATCAATTTTGTCATCTATAAAGCCACAAAAATCATCTATAGCTTCTATTTTTGAAAAATAATTTTTAGCGCCATACATTTCGCGTAAAATTTTATTTTTTCCCACTCAATTTCATTTTTATAATCGTTGTACGATGAAAATTTATATTCCTTACACTCATTAACCATATGAGCTTTCACGGGATTTTCATGAATGTATTTTATACATTGCCATAAATACTTTTCATCTAATATCGGTTCACTTTTAAATCTATCTCTAAAAACATAACCAACACGACTTTCCCTCCAATTAAAGTAACTTGCATATTTTGTATTTATCTTATGCATAAATCTTGATAATTCTGTAATTTTATCTGCATACATTAGCATATGCACATGATTTGACATAATACAATAAGCAATAATTTCTACATTATAAATTTTTTCACTTTCCTTCATCAATTTTAGATATCTTGCGCAATAGCTTTTATTATGAAATATATCTTCTCTGTTAATTCCTTGTGACATGACATGAAAAAAGATGCATTTAAGCTTTTTCTTGCTATTCGAGACATATCAATTCACCAATCCTTATTTTTAATTTGCCCTCTAGCGTACTTAATGTACATCTTCTTTAAAACTTTTATTTAACTTTTTTATAAAAGTTTATTTGATTTTTTGTTTGTTTTTATGTTGACTTTGTTTTTTGCTCCGTCCCCTATGATAATTTTTTTTTCTATTAGCTTTGCTAATTTTTCAGCTTTTTGCTTTAATATATTCTTGGTTTTCGCCCTCAATCATTACTCTTACTAATGGTTCAGTTCCAGATGTTCTTATTAAAACTCTTCCATTTCCAGAAAACTCTTCTTCTAATTTTTTTATTTCTTCTTTTATTTCTTCTTCGTCTTTGTCAAAATCATATTTTTTATCTGATGATACTTTTGCATTTACTAGAACTTGTGGATATAATTTTATTATATTGCATAATTCTGATGCTTTTTTATTTTCTTCTAATAAAGTTTTTATAAACATTATTGATGTTAGAATTCCATCTCCTGTTGGATTATAATCTAATAAAATAACATGGCCAGATTGTTCTCCTCCTAAATTGTATCCATTTTTCATCATTTCTTCTAAAACATACCTATCTCCAACTTTGGTTTGCACTAATTTTAAACCATTATTTTCTGTATATTTATTTAACCCTAGATTACTCATTACAGTTGCTACAACAGTATCTTTCTTCAATTCACCTTTTTTCTTTAAATAATTAGAAATTACTGCTAATATTTTATCTCCATCTATTTCATTTCCATTTTCGTCTACTAATAAACATCTGTCGCCATCACCATCATATGCAACACCTAATGAACATTTATTTTCTACAACGAATTTTTTAATCCTTCTAAGTGTGTTGAACCACAGTTATCGTTAATATTTATTCCATCTGGATTATTATTTATTATATGATGTTTTATTCTAATTTTTCAAATACTTTTTCTGCAACAACAGATGTAGCACCATTGGCTGTATCCACTGCTATAACAAAGTTTTCTTTATCTAAGTTTTCTAACTCTTCTTCGAAATTTTTTTCTAAAGAAATATACGTACTCTTCTAATAAATCTGTTCTTATTTCTGATACACCAATTTTATCATTAACAGCTGTTAACTCATCTAATTTTCCTGAATCCATTACTTCTTCTATTTCTTCTTCTAGTTCATCAGGAATTTTCATTCCTTTATTGCTAAAGTATTTTACTCCATTAAATTCATAAGTATTATGTGATGCAGATATTACAACACTGGCATCTGCTTTAAATCTTCTTGTTAAATATGCAACTGCAGGTGTTGGCATTACACCTAGAATTTTTACATTTGCACCATAGCTTAAAAAGCCAGCTACCATCGCACTTTCAATTAAAGAACCAGAAATTCTTGTATCTCTGCCTATTAAAATTGTAGGTGCATGGTCTGTATGCTTAGATAACACATACGCACCAGCTTTTGCTACTTTATAAACCAATTCTGGTGAAAGCTCTGTATTTGCTATTCTCCTAATTCCATCTGTTCCAAAATATTTTCTCATTTTTAGGTTCCTCCTCTTGTTTCTAAGTATATGTATATTTTATATAAAGTTTACCTTTAAAATAGAAATAATAAAACATATTATATAAAAAAGAATTTTTTTTTCTTTCTTCTATTCTAGTTGGTACTTCTATTTGAAATTCTTCATCCTGTATTATACAGTTCGGATTTATTTTAGTCAATCTTTTTTTATAGCCTGTTTACTAGTATATTTGCCAAGCTCTTTTAAGATATCTTGAATATTCTCATAAATAAATCCTTTTTTATGTGTATCTGAGGCTAAAATATGAACCATATTATGCTTAAGCAATTTACCAAGTGTCTCTTTTGCTTCTTTACCATATCTTCCAACAATACTTCCATAATTGCTTTGAATAAACACTCCTGCACGTATAAACTCCATTACTTGATTTGGATCCTCTTGAACATATGAATATCTTTCTGGATGTGCCAAAACTGGTATATATCCTTTTCTTTTAATTTAACTACTATTTCCATTACATTAAACAATTTATTGTTTAATGGTAATTCAAATAATACATATTTACTATTAGCTAATGTAGCTGGTACATTAGCGTCTAGTAATTCACACAAATCATCACAAATATAAATTTCATTTCCATGATGTATATTTATTAAAATATTATTTTTAAACACTTCTTGTTTTAAATTTTTATTTTTTCTTTAGTATTTTCTATACTATTATCATAATACCCTTTTATATAATGAGGTGTTAATATAATATCTGTAAAACCTGCTTCTTCTGCTAATCGTAAAGCTTCTAAAGATTGCTCTATACTTTCAGATCCATCATCAACTTCATTTAATAAATGGCAATGTATATCTATCATTTATTTGTCACTCCAAACTTTTTACTTTTTCTCTTCTGATAAATATTTAGTTAATTGTTTTAGAACTGCATTAATATCTATATCTTCTTCGTTACTTTTTTCTGCTTCTTTTTTCTTTGTTATTTTTTCTGATTTTTGCTTTTCTAATTTATTTTCTGCCTTTGCTACTATATCTAAATTCTTTTTTAACTTTAGGTATTTTTTTTTCTTGTATTGATTCTGTATGTTTTAAAATATTTGAAAACCAATTTTTCTTTTTTATTTAATACCATAGAACTCTCATAATAATATTTGTTTTCATATTTTTTTATGTGCTATTGGCATTTTATTTACTATTACACCAGCTATTTTTCCATCAACATTTTCTATATTTCTTTTTACTTGTTTTAAATCATCTATTTTAGTTATTTTATGAGAAGCAACTATTAAAGTAGAACCTACAAATCTAGATAAGATTATTGCATCTGTTACAATTGTACTCGGTGTACCGTCAAATATTACTATATCAGCACTTTTTCTAGTGCCTTTATTAAATCAGACATTTTTTTGCTTGTCAATAGTTCTGATGGATTTGGAGGTACTATTCCTGCTGTAATTATATACAAGTTTTCTATTAATGTTGGCTTAATATAATCTGCTAAATCCACTTTAGCATCACTTGCAGTAATCAAGTAATTTGATAACCCATTTTCATTAGATACTTCGAACAATTCATGTTGTCTCCCTTTTCTCATATCAGCATCTACTAAAACAACTCTTTTTCCAGCTTGTGCAAATGTTATTGCTAAATTAGCAGATACCCAGCTTTTTTCCCTCTCCAGGAACTGTACTTGTTACCAATAATGATTTTAGTTTATTATTAACATTCATAAATTGAATATTAGTTCTTAATGTTCTGAAAACTTCTGATACAGAAGCTTTAGGAGATGTAAATGTTATTAATTCATTTCTCATTTTATATAATACCTCCCTTCATTTTTTTGTATCATCTTTTAATAGTGGAATAGATGCTATAGCAACAACACCTAATTCTTTTTTCTATATCTTCTGCAGATTTTACTGTAGTATCTAATAAGTTAGATATTAAAAACATATCCAACAGACACTATAAGTCCAACAGCTATAAAAATTGCAATATCCTTAATATGATTTATATTATATGGAGTATTGGCTCTTTCTGCTTCATCTACTATATATACATTATTTATATTGTATATTTCTCCAACTTTTTTGTAAAAACCTTTGCAATTTCATTTGCTATATCACTTGCTCTATCTGGATAGTAATTTGTTACTGTTATTTGTATAAGCTCTGTATCCTTCACAGCACTTACTGTGATATTATCTTTTAAATTTTCTTCACTTTCATTTATATTTAAATTTTTAATCACTTCACGTAGTACATTTTTACTTTTAACTAACTCACTATATGTAGAAACTAATTTTTGATTTAAGGTTATATCTGTTTGAGTTATTGTACTTGTATCTGTTTCATTTTCTTTGGTACTTTCTGACCTTGCAAGTACTAAAGATGTATATGATTTATATTTAGGTGTAACAAATAAAAATGTATATACTGTTCCTATAATTAAAAATATAAGCACTATGCTTATAACATGTAATCTTTTGCTCCAAAAAATATTAACTAACTGTTTCAAATCTAGTTCTTCCATTTTTCCCTCCATTATTACAAATATGATATATTATACATAATATACTAGCCTTTTACAAGTTTTCTGTAATATTTTTGTAATGTTTTTGTAATATTTTTGTATTTTTTTAAAAAAAAGAAAATATATGAATTAACACTCTTTTAATCATATATTTTCTTTTTAATAATTTTTATTAATCTTTAGTATTTTGGTGTGAATATTCTAAAATAATATGGTGTTATATTATTTAAAATATCACTTGCATAAATAATATCTCCATCTTTTTAGTTAATTTAATATTTGGAAATGTTTTTAACATCTTCTCATCTGAAAAATATTTGTATGTAAAATCACTTATTTTTCATTTTTGTATAATTCATCACATTTCCATATAACTTTATCTAAACCTGCAATTTCTAAATTATAATTATTAACTAATCTCGTAAAAAAACATTTTTAAAAAGCAAAACTTGTAACTAAAAAATCTAAAAGCATAATAATAATTCCTATTATTACAGATATTTTTAGCACTTTAGGTGAAATTTTGTCTAAGAATTTATCTACCAAAGGATTTAAATGACTCATTAGATATATTGCTAGCACTCCCCAAAAAGAATGAAAATGCAATACATACTCTACCATTTATATTAAATGCCATAGAAGAATAATCCCACCATTTTATATTAAAAATAATTTCGCCTATAAGACTAATTACATATTCTACTATTGACCCAATTACAAAACCTCAAAAAATAAAGTATAGTTATTTTTATTAAAACGTTGTAATCCTAATATCATAATAACCGCTCCAAGGCCATATATTGCACAAAAAAGGTCCATACAAAAAGCTTTTGTCTACTCTCTATTACTCCTTTTGTAACTAGTCCAAATAAAGTTTCTACAATATATCCTAGCACACTATATATAATAAAATACGCCATAATCTTAGTTAATGTAAATCCAAATATTTTAAATTGTTTTTTATCATGTTTTTTTCATTTTCTATGTTTTCCATAAAAATCTCCTCCTCATTTGTATGAAAATATAATAATCTATTTGTCGAAATTAGTCAATATATAAAAAACAGGCATTTAGACTTCCCACCTAAATCCCTGTTTTTTTATAATTTTTATCTAACTTTTTCTAGATATTTTAATAATTTTTAATCAAAATATTTTTACCAGCTTTTCTTAAAATTAATTTTCAGTTGCTCCCAAAATCAAGACAAGAAATATTTAAACAATTTTTAATGATGCTCGCTTCTCTTTCTTTTTTTTTTCCTTTTTATATCATCTTCATTCATGTAATAATAATTCCCTTTTGAGCTTTTTTTTCATCTTGTACTTTATTTATTACAATTCCAGCAATGTTTCCTCCAACATCTTCTATTTGAGTTTTTATTTTTTCTATATCTTCTATTTGAGTTTTTTCATGCTCTGTAACAATAAAGCTTGTATCTACTAATCTAGATAAAACAATAGCGTCTGTTACTAGATTACTTGGTGTAGCATCAAAAATAACTATATCGCAATTTTTCTTTAGTATTTTCTACTGCTTTTATTATTTTATTTGATAATAATAGCTCTGAAGAATCATATGTTATACTTCCACATGTTAATACACATAAATTATCAAGTTCTGTTGGTTGTATACATTTTGTAACTCTTCTTCTAAATTTTCTGAACTACTACTTAAAAAGTCAGAAAGACCTGGTACTTGATTTAATCTGAACTTTTTATGTTGTATACCTTTTCTCATATCGGCATCTACTAATATTGTTCTATAACCACCACGAGCAAAAGTAATTGCTAAATTTGTAGCCACCCAACTTTTTTTCCAGCCCCTGGCAGAGCACTAGTAATTAAAACACTCTTTAATCCTTCAGATCCATTCATAAATTGTAATTTGTTCTTAAAGATTTAAATCCTTCTGCACATTGTGATTTTGGATCTAAATCTATTAAACCTTGCTTAATATTTGGATTTCTAGCAAATGTAGCCAAAGTTTTTATATTTAAAGTTTTTTCTATATCTTTGTCGTTTTTAACAGTACTATCAAATAAGTTTAGTATTAAAATTACTCCTATAGATAGAGCAAATCCTACTACTGCAAATACACCTGCATATTTAACTGGATTAATATTACTTGGTGCAGATGGTGCTACTGCTTTATCTACAACACGAATATTTTCCATATTATAAATTTTTTTAATTTGTTCAGAAAATACCTCTGCAATGCTATTTGCAATAATTGAGCTTCATCTTTATTTGAATCTTGTACTGAAATTTTTATAATTTCAGTATTTTTTACAGACTCTATTGTTACATTTTTTCTTAATTGTGCTGTAGTTTTATCTAATTGAACTCTGCTTATAACTTCATTTAGAACAGAATCACTCTTTACAAGTTCACTATATGTATAAACTAACTTTTGATTTAATGTAACATCATTTGTTGTTGTTCCACTATTTTCTGCTTTTACTAATATTAAAGTAGTAGCAGATTTGTATTGTGGTGTTGTAACAAAAGCATTATAAACATATCCAATAAATAAAAAGGCCATAGTTGTTAAAAGTATAATAGCTTTTCTTTTCCAAAATAATTTTAAAAAGGTCTCTTAAATCGATTTCTTCCATTATTTCTTTACCTCTTTCTTCTTTTTTTATTTTTTATTTTAATGCCATTATATACTAATATACTATACATTTTCAATATATTAATACATTTTTAATATTCTTGTAATATATATGTTATTTTTTATATCTTAATTCGACTTTTTTCGCCTCTATATTTTGTATATTATCTTATGCTTTTAGTACCCAATCATATTCTTCTAATTTAAAGATAGTTCCACAATATTCACATTTACCATTTATCGCAATATCCATATTGGCACCACATCCAGGACATTTTCTTGCAGTTCCTAAATTTTTTGCATTTTTTTCTTTTAGAAAAAAATCATTCTCATATATTGCTCTTTTTCTTACTTGATCGTCACCAGATACCATTTGTCTAGTAGTTCCATCTAATTGATAATCTAAATATTTTGTTAATAAACTTATTTCTATTTCAAAATCGTCTTCGTTTTCTGTAATCTTAACAATATTAGTATCAGAAACATTCAACTCTCCATAAATTTGAATTAAATTTCTTTCATTTAAATTTTGTACTTTTCTAGCAAATTCTTCATATACCTCTTCTGATAAAAAAATGTTTTACTCTTTTTCTAAGTTTTTTTCATAACAGCTGTATACAACTGTATAAAAATATTATCTGCTTTTTGCTTTAAAAGTTGATTCTGAAAAAAGTACTATCTTCCATTACAATTTTTTGTATTAATTCATCCATATTTTTTCTCCTTTTTATTAATTAAAGGACGGAAGAAAGCCATGTTAATCTAATTCTTCCATCCTTTACAATATTTTTATTTTAATTTTATCAAATTAAAATTTAATAAATTATAAATTTTCTTGTCTTAATGAAACCTTTTTAGACATTACCCATTCTGTATTTTCTGCAACAATCTTAGAATTACAATATTCACATATTCCTGTTGAATTCATATTAATTGGTGCTCCACAGTTAGGACATTTATCTAATTTTGTTTTTTTCCAATTTTTCAATGAATGTCATTTCATAAACCATTCTTATCTTTCTGTTACTATTTCCTCTAACTACTTGTTTTGTATCTTTATTAATAATGTAATCATAGAATTCTATAACATATCTTGTAGTTACTTGCATCATCATATTATTTTGAAGACTAGCATTTGTAATTGCCGAATTTAATAATCTGAAGTCTTTCATTATGTTTTGTTCACCTTTCATTTCCATGCTAGTTAGTTGTGATTCATACATATTAAACATTTCATCTGTCATTACATCTCTTACTTTATCTAATTCAAAGTTCATCAAGCATTTTCAATATTTAAGTAGATATTATATCCAGTTGAAAGGAATTTGTTTACATCGAAATCCGGAATATGTTTCTTTATTTCTTCTATAGCTTGAGGATTATTAACAACCGGTATAGCATTATTTTTAGGTATTTTTCTTTCTTCTTGTTTGTAGTTACAATTATAATATAAATAATTATAATTATCATAAATATTACAAAACCTAATAATGAGCTTCCACTGCTAGATGAAGAACTACTATGACTACTTCCAGAGTAACTACTTCCGACTATGACTACTACTTCTAGACGATGAGCTACTATGACTAGAAGAACTGCTACCACCACTGTAGCTTGAATGATATCCAGCATCAGCATTACTTTTTATCTTGTTTCATAATAATGCTTGCTGATAATACTAATGCTAAAATTAGTACAATTTTCAGCACATTTTTTAATTTACTTTTTAAATTATTTTTCATTTTTCTCCCCCTTAACTTGTATATTTTTTATATTTTTAAAAAATAATTTACATTTATTCTTTTACCCAAACAGAAACACTACCACCATTACAATAGAAAATTCCATTTCCATCATTATCTACATATACTGTTTTCTTTTATATTCCCTGTACAATCTTTTTAATACTGAATTTGCTAAACCTTTTCCAACATTCATACATTTAGATCCTCCAGGTCCATCTGAAAGAATTACTGCCATACCTGAATTTTCATGTTCTTCGTCGCCTTCTATTGTCCATCCTATAATGTTAAAATCATTAAAATAATCATTTTGTTTTCCATATACTTTATCTCTTCTTATTTTTATAAAAGTATCTAAGATATCTTTTTTACTTTGAATATTATCATGTGGTATTCCATAATAATCTCCAAAAAAACACAAGGATATCCATCTTTTCTTAACAAAATTAATGCATACGCTATTGGTTTAAACCAATCTTGAACCCAAGATTGTAGAGACTGACCTAATTGTGTATCATGATTATCTACAAAAGTTACAGCTAAATCTGGATCACTATTAACTAGTGTATTATCAAAAATTGTTTTTCATGTCATAATTTCCGCCACTATTTGATGCATTAAATAAATTATAATGTAATGGTACATCAAATAAACTTAAACTAGCATTTGTTTCTTTTATGTAATTCTTCAAATTTTCTAAACTTGTGCTCCAATATTCCCCTACAGCTGGTAGTGTCCTATTGGTATTGTTTCTAACATAATTAAGCCAAGATTCCATAAAACTTGCTCTCATATGTTTTGCTGCATCAATTCTAAAACCATCTATATTAGTAAATTGAGCATACCATAATCCCCACTTTTTAATTCTTCTGTTACATCTACATTATTTAAGTCAATATCTGCACCCATAAGAAAATCATAATTTCCATTTTCAGTATCTACATTGTGATCCCAATGCTTTCCATAAAATTTATATATTGAACTTCTTTTTTTGAAATTCATCCCAATCTACTCCATGGAAGTGTGTCCAATTCCATTTAAAATCTGAATATTTTCCTCTTCTTCCTGGAAATTCATATTTTGTCCATGCTTGTATTGGAAATGGTTTAGATATGTCTACATTTCTATCTGATGGTAAATCCTCTATTGCATAAACTTCTTCTGTACCATCTGCACCTAAACGATGATTTAATACTATATCTGCATATACTCTTATTCCATTTTCATGTAATTTTTTTATTGCATTTATATATTCCTCTTTTGTTCCATATTTTGTTTCTATACTTCCTTTTTGGTCAAATTCTCCTAAATCATATAAATCATATACTGCATAGCCCACCCATTTATTCCATCACTTGCTTTATATGCAGGAGGTAACCATACACTTGTTATTCCTATATCACTTATATTTTTTGATTCTTCTAATATTTTCTTCCATAATCCAAAATCTGGTGGTAAATACCACTCAAAATACTGCATCATGGTTTTATTTATTTTTTTCAAATTCTCATCTCCAGTAAAATTTATTCTATAAAAATTATACAATAATGATTTTTTTGTCAATAACAAAATTCTTCCTTTTATTATTTTTTCGCACAAAAAAGGACCCTATTATAGGATCCTTCTTTGTTTAGAAAGTTCTTTACGCATTTCTTGCTGTAGCTGCGACAGACTTGAGGTATTTGCTATAAAAATTCCAATATTGGGATAAATTAACATATCCAACTCTTCCATTAGAATTAATTTGGTACCACTCTTCACCTTCGGCAGATAAAATATCAAATTCATCGCCTGGCTCAAGTACACCAATAACATTTTTATCATTATCAAGATTTTTTCACTTCTTATATTCCATTTTTCACCTTTGAACACAAGAGTTTGACCCACCAAAAACCTTGATTTAGTCGTTTCAGCTGCTACTGTCGTCTTCTTCTCAGTTGTTGTAGTGGCCTTTTCAGTTGTAGTTGTTGCCTTTGTTGTGGTAGTCGTTTTTACAGTAGTTGTGGTCTCACATGTAGTTAACTCTTCCTGTTTTTGGACTTTAAAGTACCAATATTGAGAAAGGTTTACATATCCTATGATACCAGAACCTGTTTTAATCAAGTACCAACCATTTGATTCATCCAGCAAGATCTTGAAGTTAGAGTCCTTTGTAAGAGCTCCTATGATATTCTTATCATTCTCAAGATCTTTGGCATTTCTCACATTCCAGTGTGTTCCTGTGAATACAAGAGTCTGACCAGCAACAAACTTTGATTTGTCATTTCTAGCTGTTGTGATCTTTTTCTCGGTTGTAGCGGTTGCCTTTGTTGTAGTCGTCTTTTCAGTTGTCGCTGTCGCAATAGTGGTAGTAGTTGTTACCTGTTTTTTGGTCGCAAAATTCCAATATTTTGACAAATTAACATAACCAAACGGATTGTTTGATTTTATGTAATACCATTCGTCATTTTCTACAGCCAAAATCTTAAACTCTGAGCCTTTTTCTAAGGCCCCTACGATATTATTATCGCTATTAAGATCTTTACTGTTTCTTATATTCCAGTGCACCCCAATAAATACCAACTCCTGACCTACACTAAAATGAGATTTAGCATTAACTTCAGTTGTTGTACTTGTGGTACTTGGATATATGCTTCCGTTCACAGGAGGCCAGATCAGATTTTTTATATCCCTCATTAACTTTGGTGACATATTCCATTGTTAATTTGGCATCTGTTCTGTCAATGCTACCATTTCCGTCAACATCATAAATGTTAACATCCAGATCATTGGCGTCTCCATTCAACACTTTTTTCTGCAAGAGTTCTGATATTGTATGCATCAGTAATAGTGATTTTTCCATCGCCATCAGTATCGCCTTTCAGTGTTGTCTGTGTTTTTTCCTGTTCTGCGTATGATTTGGTTGCCATTGCAGTAAAAGCTGCTGTGCTTAAAAGCGTCGAAGCCATCACTGTTACAAGCAATCTTTTGGTTCCTCTCTTCATCATGATAAGGAACCCTCCTTTCGTCTTTAGTATAAATTTGATTTACCATTTAGCAAATCTAGTGCATATTTTATCACAAATTTACATAAAATTCAATATTTTTATTTTCATTTTCTATCATATATTTAATCTACATAGATTTTTACTCTTATTATTTATTTTCGCGCAAAAAGGACCCCATTGCAGAGTCCTTATTGCTTGAAAGTTTTGTCGTATGCGTATGATAAATTCCAGTCCTATCGAAAAGCTTTTTAGTTCTCCTGATAAAAATCCCCTGAGTCAAAGATTTCGGGCTTAACAGGAAATACCCAAGTATCGATACTTACTGTAATTTGGGTGTTATCCTTGCGGAGCACCTCTAAAACATTTCCATTTTCAATAGAAACATTTCCGAGGTCAATCGGCTTCGAACCATAGTAGTGGAGCTTGGTTCCTGTAGAAATCAAATCTGCAGACATTACTCTTTTTCAATGCCGGTTTTTTATAACCAACTAATTTAAAGTACTGTCTTCCAGGTCCAATTCAATATAGCCGATACCATCATTCCAGCGGATAATGTACCACCCGTCAGTTGAAGTATTTGCCACAATCTCCACATATTGATCTTCGTAGATTTGACCAATAGTGTTGCCCCAAACAGAATCTCTGACTCTCCAGTTGTCACTGTTACAAAGCTGGACCAAGTCGCCTGCTTCATATTGTTCAGGTTCCTGAATGGTTGTTTCTGTGGTAGTGGTTGCTTTTTGTAGTAGTCTGTGCAGTAGTGGTAGTCTCACGTGTAGCTGTTGTAGTTGCCTCACTTTTTACATTGAAGTACCAATAATCCGCCAGATTGACATATCCTACTGTTCCTGCTGCATTAACTACGTACCACTCGTCTCCTTCTACGGATAAAATCTTAAACTCTGTACCATGGGTGAAAGCACCAACAATGTTACTATCATCTTTAAGATTTTTTTCCGTTTCGGATATTCCAATGAGTTCCATTGAAAATGAGTGTCTCACCAACATTAAACCGAGAGTTAGCCGTCGCTGTCGTTTTCTTTAACTGTAGTCGTCGTCAGCTTGGTTGTGGTAGTGGTTGCTTTCGTAGTTGTCTGCATAGTGGTAGTGGTCGCACGTGTAGTGGTTGTGGTTGCCTCACTTTTTACGTTGAAGTACCAATAATCCGCCAGATTGACATATCCTACTGTTCCTGCTGCATTAACTACATACCATTCGTCTCCTTCTACGGATAAAATCTTAAATTCTGTACCATGGGTGAGAGCACCAACAATGTTACTAGCATCTTTAAGATTTTTTCCGTTTCGGATATTCAATGGGTTCCATTGAAGACGAGACTCTCACCAACATTAAACCGAGATGTCGCATTCTTCACCGTAGTAGTGGTCAGCTTGGTTGTGGTAGTTGCCTTTGTAGTAGTCGTCGCCGGATCAACCGGGTCTATACTCCCATTAACCGGCGGCCAAACCAGATTTTTGTATCCTGCACCCTCTTTTGCAATATACATCAGAGTTATCCAGGAGTCTTCCATGTCGAATTTTCCATTTCCATCAACATCGTAAATACTCATGTCTACGGAAATGTCATACCCAGCACCAATCTTGGCATACGCCAAAAAGCAGGTTATAGGCATCATTGACAGTGATTTTTCCGTCACCATCTGTATCTCCTTTCATGGAAGATGTGGTCGTTTGGGTTTTCTGCGTACGTTCTGAGTGCTGTTGCCTTTGAAGAAATTGCTATCGTGCACAAAAAGCACAACTGCAATCGCCATCATCAGCAACCGCTTGGCTTCCTTCTTAACCATAAAGGAAACCTCCTTTCAATATAAAAATTTTTGATTCACCTTTTGGCAAACCTAATATAAATTATACCACAAATTTACATAAAGTTCAATGCTTTGTTTTTACTTTTTTCATTCAAGTTTGTAATTCAAAAATTCACACTTCCTACGTTTTTTATTAATTATATTTTATATTTACAATTCATTATACGATTTTATCTAAAAACTAATCTTAACTCAATTGTTTTATTCTTTTTAACACTCACTAATATTCTTCTTATTCTTCTAATTTTTTCTTGCAAAAGATTCCCATAACTCCATATTATTTTTTTATATTTTCATTTAATACATTAATTTCATTTTGAATTTCTTGAACTTTTTCATAATTTGTATATATTTCTTCTTTTGATAATTCCTCATTTAATGTATCTATTTGTTTTTCATCTGATTCTATATCTCTTTCCAATTTTTTTTTACTTTGGTTAACATTTTATTTTTCTCTTTTTGCATTAAATATGTATTATTTACAGCTTTATCTTTTTCTTTTCAATAATTACATCTTGCTCTTCATCTTTTTGTTTGCCTCATATTCTTCATATTTTCCATCATAATATGTAACTTTATTTTTTTCAAATATTAACAAACAGTCAGAAATTTTGTTAACAAAAAATCTGTCGTGTGATACAAAAATTACTGTTCCATCATAGTTTTGTAATAAATTTTCTAAACTCTCTTTTCCTATAATATCCATATGATTTGTTGGTTCATCTAATATTAATAAATTTGGTCTTTTTTTTTAATATTTTACACAATTGTAACCTAACTTTTTCCCTCAGATAGCATTCGTATTTCTTTAAAAACATCTTCTCCATAAAACATAAATGATGCTAGCGAATTTCTAATTTCTGTTTGAGTTAAATTTGGAAACTCTGCATAAAAGTCATCTATCACAGTTTTATTAGAATCTAATAAAGCCATTTGTTGATCAAAATACCCAATTGTTACATTATAACCAAATTCGTATTTCCCACTAATCTTTTCTATTTTACCAACTAAAGTTTTCAATAACGTAGATTTACCTATTCCATTTTCTCCAATAACAGCTAACCTCTGTTTTTTATATAAATCAAACGATATATTTTGAATTGCTTTATTATATCCAACTTCCAAATTTCTTACACTTAAAAACCTGTTTGCCACTTTCTTTTTTTTATATTAAAATTTGTTTTTAAATGTTGTTAAATCATATTTATTTGGAGCTTCTATTTTAACCATTCTCTCAATTTGCTTTAGTTTAGACATAGCCATTTTCGCCTTTGTTGGTTTTGCTTTTTAAATCTAATTGCTATATCATTTAGCCTTTTTATCTCTTTTGTTGATATTCATAATCTTTCAATTGTTTCAAATAATTTTCTTTTTTTTTCTTATTTTCAAAAATGTATAATTTCCTGAATACTTCGTAATTGCTCCATATTCTATTTCATAAACTT
>VOFC01000067.1_pt1 | contig 70000 bp, 64 predicted proteins | sample 5384161 | NCBI WGS metagenome assembly VOFC01 (sample SAMN12384722, study PRJNA508395) | human gut metagenome | isolation source: healthy gut B | host: Homo sapiens
GATGCTGGATGGCCTGTTTGCCCGCTGCCGCCACCCTGCACGCACCGGATGCCCCGGTCATTGCCACCGGCACCCTGCCCGCCAGCATCCGGGATGCCTGCGCCACCCCCATTGAATATAACGGAACGTTGATTCTGGACGGCCTGTATTCCATCTGGAAGCGCAACGTCAAAAAAGTAAGTTCAAAAGCAATTTTTTCTCGCCTTATCCATCACAAGGTCTTACCGTTGATCTCCACCGTGCCGTGTGCCATTGCACCGGTGATGAGGTCAAAGTAGTAGGTACCGTTCTCGTTGGTATTCCAGCCCTTGATCATCTGGCCGTTGGCATCATAGCGGACCCACTTGCCGCCGTCAGATTCCTGGTAAACATCCTTGGAAACTGCTTTTGCGCCGTTGGCATCGCTGTCCAGCCAGTACCAGGCATCACTTTCGGGGTCGTAGATCTCCTTGCCGCGGCCTTCCAGGCCCTGGCGCTGGCCGTTCTCGTACCAGTAGTCCTTGCCGTTCTCCTGCTTCCAGGCCAGGTTCAGACCAATGCCGGTGGTTTCGTCAAAGCTGCATGGCACGCCGTCGATCTCAACATCGCCCTTTGCCATTGCGCCAGTGATGGGGTCAAAGTAGTAGGTGCCGTTCTCGTTGGTGTTCCATCCCTTGACCATCTTGCCGTTTTCGTCATAGCGGACCCATTTGCCGCCATCGGATTCCTGGTAAACGTCCTTGGAAACTGCTTTTGCGCCGTTGGCATCGCTGTCCAGCCAGTACCAGGCATCGCTTTCGGGGTCATAGATCTCTTTACCGCGGCCCTCGGTGCCCTGTTTGACACCGTCCTCGTACCAGTAATCCTTGCCATCCACGGTTTCCCAGCCGTTCTTGGACTTCTTGATGGTGATGGTATCCACCACGCTGTCATCGGTGCTGCGGTAGGTAGTCACGGTAAAGGCATCCTTGGTAACATTGGCAACAGAGTAGTTGGGAACCTTCTCCTGGTTCTGCACAGCAGTGTATTCAAAAAGCTTCCTCGGTGATTTTATAGAACTTGCTGCCGGAAGCAGAGTTCATGGTAATGTACTGAACACCATCGGGGTTGGTCACTTCGGTCAGGGCGCTGCCGTCAGCGTTCTTCTGAACATCAGCCGTCATGCCGCTTTCGCCGCCCATAATGTAGCTGCGGGCGTAAACGTGGTCATGGCCCTGCAGGACAATATCAATGCCCAGCTGGCTCAAAATCGGGGAAAGACCGTTGCGCAGCGTGACGATATCGGATTCCGTTACATGGCTGGCAACGCTGTAGATGGACTTATGGAAAGAAACCACTTTCCAGGTCACATCAGGGTTGGCCTGGATGGTTTCTTCCAGAAATGCCTTGTGTTCGGCAATGCTCAGGCAACTGGTGTTCAGCACCATATACAGGGTGTTGTTGTAAGTAAAGTAGTAGTCGCCGTCACCGGTAGACTCAGAATCCACAGCGTTATCGCCATAGGCATCGCCGCTGACCTGACCGTACTTTTCGCTGATGTTGGGCAGGGTAAAATGCTGTCCGTACAGGGCGGTGTTGTAGCCGCAGTCATGGTTGCCCAGCTCGGTTGCCAGCGGCAGCTGGGTCAGCTGCGGGGCGTTCAGGAAGCCGTCATACTCTTCTTCCACCTGGCTCAGGTTGCTGGTGTCGTACTTATAATAGGCGTTGATCTGGTCACCCATGCTGAACAAGAAGTTTGCATTGGGGGCTTTGGCCAGGGGCGTGGTTCAGGGTGTTGGTCCAGCCGCCGTTGTCATCGTCAATGCTGCCGCTGCAGCCGATCTGCGGGTCGCCGAATACCAGGAAGGTGTACGGCTCATCTTTGCCAAAGGTCTGGGTGGTGTAGGTTTTGGTTTCGCCGTAATGGGCTTCGTCCTTATCGGCGCTGACAGCGTATTCATAGGTGGTGTTGCTCTGCAGGCCGGTCAGGGTAACGGTATTCTTGTACCAGCCTTCGCTGCTGGTAGGGGCCACGGCAGCCTGCAGTGTGGTCATCTCACCGCCCTGTACGCCGTATTTCAGCATGCCGCCGGTGGGGGTGCTGCCGTACCATGTCACGTTCACGGAATCCTGGGCAGCACCGATGTTCATCACAACAGCTTTCACATCATGGCTGTTGGCGTAAAAAGTAGGGGCATTGACCGCCACGGTTTCCACCGGGGGGCAGCGGCTTCGGGGGTGGCTTCCTCGGCCAGCGCCGGGGTAACGGTCATGCCCGCGCTCATGATCAGCGCAAGGGCACAGGCAGTCAGACGATTCCAGTTCTTCAAATTCACTTTTCTTCACACACACTTTCTATTCATCCGAATCAAATTCTGGCGGGAGTTTCAGCAATGCCCGCTCCCGGCTTTTGAGGTATATCTACAGCCCGCTGATGCAGGCATTGCTTTTTATCGTTTCAGCGGCCGGTACAGTGCCGCGCATATCCCGGAGGTAATGGGCACCCCCAGCACCACACCCAGGGTGGATGCCACGCCCTGCGCCACCTGAATGGCGGCGTAATCCGATGCAAACAGCTGGCTGGAATGCCAGCCGTATGCCATCAGCAGCAATAGGGTGGTCACAGCCTCACCGGCAAAAAGCTAAGATTAATGTGTTGCTCATTGTGCCGATCATATCACGGCCAATGCGCATGCCCGCGGCAAACAGCTGCAGACCGCTCATTTTCCCATCGGCTTCCCGCAGCTCGTGCAGGGAGGATGCCAGCGAAAGCGCCACATCCATCACAGCGCCCAGGGAGGAGATCAGAACCGCTACCAGCAGCAGCCAGTGCAGTTCCAGCCCGGTCTGCCCAGCCACCAGCACAAGGCCCTCACCGTTGGTATCGTTCATGCCGGAAAGGTGCAGCAGCGTGCTGAACAGGTAGAACATACCTCCCGCCAGCGCCACGCCCGCCAAAGTGGAAAGCATGGCCGCCCATGTTTTGGGGCTGGGCGGGTTGAGCAGCAGCAGGCTGACCAGGGTGCACACAGCCAGCGCCGCCACCGTAAGCGGCAGGGACGGCAGCCCGTGGTAGATGCCCGGCAAAATCAACCAGGCAATCATTGCCCCGGTAAAGCCCAGGCCCAGCAGGGTGCGCACGCCTTTCCAGCCGCCGATGGCCACCACCGCGGCGGCAAACACCGCCAGGATCAGCACCAGCACCGGGGCGCGGTCGTAATTGTATACGGTATAGTAAGCATCCGCGCTGTCGGGCAGGTCCTCACAGATAATGGCGGTTTCCCCCTGGCGCAGCCGTACGTTCTGGGTGCGGGTCAGGTAGTTGGCAATGGTCACTTCGGTACCCTTGTTAGCACCTTCCAGCAGCAGGATGCGCAGTTCCTGGGTGCCCATGCTGCGGGCAGGGTCCAGCTGATCGGGCTTGGTATCATCCCGCAGCACTTCCACAACGCGGCCGCGCACATAATGCAGACTGGAGATGTTATCCCCTTTGTAGCGGCCTAAAGCGTCCCAGTCATAGCCGCGGCAGGCCAGCACCAGCAGCAGTGCAACTGCCGCCAGCACCACCCAAAACCTCAGCACCTTGCTGTGGGATTTTTTTTCTGCATTGCTGCAGCAAATTTTGTATGGTCATTCTGTTCCCTGCCTTCCGTAGCCTATTGTACGGCGGAATTTAGCCGGTATCGACCATGCTGCCGTATAGTTTGTGTAAAGAACTGAACATTTTTTGCTGTGCCCTGCAAGCGTTCTGTAAAGTGGGTAAGGGTGCCGTAAAGTGTGTAAAATAATGCAAAAGCCCTGTACCACAGCAGCAGAAACAGTTCTGCCGCCGGGTACAGGGCTTGTATCAAATCATCTATAAATTTCTGCATTAAAAAAATCCCCTGCGCAGCAAACGCTGCACAGGGGATTTGGAACCGAGTGATTATTCCGGCTGGATTGCACCAGTGGGGCAAGCACCTTCGCAAGCACCGCAGTCAACACAAGCAGAAGCATCGACAACGGCCTTGTCCTCGAGGCTGATAGCGCCAACGGGGCAGGTGTCAACACAAGCGCCGCAAGCAACGCACTCGTCAGTAACCTTATGAGCCATGGTAATCTCCTTATCTCCGCACAATTCATGTAAGCCCGCCCGGATCCTGTGCGGTTGGCTTGAGCCCCGGACGGCACGCTTTTCGCGTTTGTATTATTGTAGCACGGAAACCTTCGATTTTCAAGGCATTTGGTAAATTTCACGCGGGGTTTGCCGCCCGGCGCATAAAATCAGACTTTTCGGCATACTGTTAGTTTTTACTAACCAAGTTTCTTCTCAGGTATGGTCGGGATCCGGCTCAACCGGTGCGCGGCGGCCCCCGCGCAGGTAGGTACACTCGCTCCGTTTATAGATTTTCGGGGCAAGGCTTTCCACATTGCTGCGCACCTTCAGGGTACCGGCTACCACGTTGGCTTCCAGCACAGTACCCTCGCCGTCCGGCGTGCGCACCACACTGCCGGGCTGCGGGGTGATGGAATTCAAGTATTCATAGCTCTTCTGCTCGTAAGCCAGGCAGCACATCAAACGGCCGCATGCACCGCTGATCTTGGCCGGGTTCAGACTCAACCCCTGTTCTTTTGCCATCTTGATGGAAACCGGCTGGAAGTTTTTCAAAAACCGGCTGCAGCAGAACGGCTGGCCACACACGCCCAAGCCGCCCAGCATCTTGCTTTCATCGCGCACACCGATTTGGCGCAGCTCAATGCGGGTGTGGAACTGCCCGGCCAGGTCCTTGACCAGCTCGCGGAAGTCCACACGGTTGTCGGCGGTAAAATAGAACACCAGCTTGCTGCGGTCCAGCGTGTACTCGGCATCCACCAGCTTCATCTGCAGCTTATGGGCGGCAATGCGCTTTTCGCACAGTTCAAAGGTGGCTTTCTCGTCCGCACGGTTCTGGCGCATGCGGCGCACATCCACGCCGTCCGCCAGCCGGATGACCGGCTTGATCTCCCGCGGGAAGCTGCCGGAGGCAATTTCATGTGCGCTGCGCACGACCTCGCCGCATTCCACGCCGCGGGCCGTCTCCACAATCACAAATTCCCCTTCCTTGATTTCCAGCTCCTTGGGGTCAAAGTAATAGGCGCGGCCGCTTTCCTTAAATTTAACAGAGATAACTTTCATTTCAATATCCTATCTATCGGGATTGGTGTATCGTTTCAGGGGGTACCTGCCCTACCTGGCAGCCATTTCCATGCCGCACACGGTCAGGGCAAGGCGCAGATTGCCGTTTGCCTTCATGGCGCGGCGGGCGGCTTCCGCCGCGCGCAGGATCCGCGCTGCGGTATCGGGCTGAACGCCGTCAAAACCGGGGCGGCGCAGAGCGGCGCTGGCGGCCTGGGTCGCCTGCCACAGCACAGCGGCAGCGCTGTCCTTATCTTTTTCATAGCCCGCCAGCAGCGCCTGCACACGGTAGGTGTCCTGCTGCTGGGCCTGGCGGCACAGCTCCCGCGCTGCGGCACGAGCCGCCTTGGCCGCCGGGTCGGTCAGCGCTTTCAGGCCCAGGCCAATGTGCCCCCTCATAAAAAAAGCCAGATCCTGTGCATTCTGTTCGTTCAGCTCCGGTTGTGCTGTGCGCAGGGCAGCGGCACATTCTTCGGTCGGCACCGGTGCCATGGTGTAAGCCGCACACCGGCTGCGGATGGTGGGCAGCACCGCCGCCGCACTGGAAGCCGTCAAAAGGAACATGACTCCCTCCGGCGGCTCCTCCATAATTTTCAGCATTGCGTTGGCCGAAGCCCCATTCAGGTTCTGCGCGCCATAAATAAACAGCACACGGCCCTCTGCATCCGAAGAAAGGGCTGATTTCTGGATATTCTGCCGCGCATCCCGGATGGCTTCCACCTTGATCTGGCCGGAAGCCCCCTCCCCACGCACCACAATGGATTCGGTATCCTGCCCGCGCAGAACCGCCTCGGCATGGGGGCCACCATTGGGGTACAGATAATCCGCCGCCAGGCAGCGCGCGGCAAAGCCGGCACCGCAGCCCGGCTCCCCCACCAGCAAAATGCTGTGGGCGATCCGCCCGCTGCCCAGCGCCGTCTTTAAGTCCTGTTTCAGTTCACGGTTGCCCGCAATGCGTTCCAGCATTGGCATTACAACTTTTCAAACCGTTCTACGTTGGTCACAAAAAATGGTTGCGCCGCCAACGGTCACCTCAATGGGCATAGCGGTTTCCAGCCCAACGCCGATGGAAGCGGTGCCGGGAACGATCTCGGTGCGCTGTTTGCAGCAGCGGGAGATCACCTTGATGCAGTCGTCCACACGCTCGTCCTCGGTGCCGATCAGCAGGGTCATGTTGCCCGCCATCAGAAAGCCGCCGGTAGTGGCCAGGCGGGTCACATAGAACTTTGCCTTGATCAGTTCGTTACAAACATTTTTGGAATCTTCTTTATTTACAATCGCAGTAATCAGTTTCATGGTCAAAACCTCCATTTTGTGATTGAAATTCTGTCACACCAAAAGTCCGGTCGGTACAAACCCCGCCGGGTCTGTATGGTTCAGGCAGCACCGCACATCTTTGGATGATGCTGTACCACCTTTATTCGTTTCCCCCGCTGAAAATGCCGCATCGCCTTATTTCCGGTTGATTTTTTTCTCCCAGTCTTTGCGGCGCTTGTAGCTCACAATAGCATCCTTGGCCGTGGTGAACATCTCACCACCAAAGAACGCCAGGAACCCGGCAATGCCGAACAGCAGGCTGACCCTGCTGGCAAAGTTGCCGGTCAAAAACTCCAGCACCCACATAGCCGCAGCCGCAATACCCATCCATTTCATCTTAATGGGCAGGATAAAGAACAGCAGCACCTGCTGCTCCGGCCACATCCACGCATAGGCAAAGAACAGGCTGAGGAAAATGCCCGATGCACCCGCGCTCCCGGTGATCAGGCAGGCGACCAATGCACCCACCATGCCCACCAGAATATACATCATAAAGCGGAAATCGCCCCACGCGCGCTGCAATGAGTTGCCGACCCACCAGCCGAAATACAGCGTCAGCAGCAACTGAATGCCCGTTGACAGCGGCGGAACAAACAAAAAGGTCACAACACGCCAGATCTGCCCGCTCATTAAAGAAGTCCTGTTCAGCGTGATGGCATAGTAGAAGTTCTGATTGATGACCATCACAATGACCCAGGCAATCAGCTGCCCGACCAGGATAATGTTCATCAGATTGGGGATGCCATACCGTCCCCATCGGCGTTCCAGCTTATCGATCCAGCGCATAAGCCCTCCGGTTTGTTGAAAATTCAGCATTTTCCGCCCCGTCCGGCACAGTTTTCCACAGCCATAGTGGACAGTCAGGGCGGTAAACTGTGTGTTTATTGTAGCATCTCCAGGGTAAAAGTTCAATATTTTGTTGTCGGGCCGGCATATATCCCCATGGAAAAACAACTTTTGCGTGTAAAGTGTGGAAAACCCGTTTAGTTTTCCACACTTTCAACCGAGTTTTCAACATTTTCACCGTGGAAAAGGTGAATACATTGCGTTGATAACCTCGGTGGGATATCCAAAGCGTTGAAACATGCGACAAAAGCTGCCTTTGGCGGAAAGAATAATGAATACATAATAAAGAATAATGCCGGTGTGCGTGCCGCGCACGCACATTTCAAATAGGCCCGCCGCCCCTATTGGAAATATCTCTCTTCTTATTTTCCATCTCTCCCCTTATCTCCCAATAAAAAAACGCGCCCAGCCCAATTTTTTTGAGCCGAGCGCAGCGAAGGCGATCCACCTTCATTATTCTTTATTATCTATTATCTATTCTTTTTTAATTTTCCCGTGCTCACCACCGTCAACACATCCCCATCCACCTTAAACTTTACCTCCACGCCGCCAAAGCTCAGACCGTACAGGCGTTCGGGGTCGTGCTGGTAGCTGGGGCGGGGGTCGCTGCGGAGCACGCCGAGTAGGGCATCCCGCTTGTCCGCCGGGATCTGTTCCAGCACTTCCGGTTCCGCCTGTACCTGCAGCGTATAAAACTTTGTGGTGTCGGTAAAGCCGCCGCGGGCATCCGGGTGAGCGTCCACATAGGGCAGGTAGGGCTTGATGTCAAAAATCGGCGTACCATCCAAAAGGTCGGCCCCGCCAACGGTCAGTACCGGTCCCTGCGGGGTGTTGGGTTCCACTTTCAGCAGCTTTACGCTGGAAAGCCCCAGCGCATTGGGCCGGAACGGGCTGCGGGTGGCAAACACCCCCATGCGGGTATTGCCGCCCAGCCGCGGCGGGCGCACGGTGGGGCGCCAGTTGGTGCCATCCTGCCCGGCCTGCACCACGGTGGAAAATTGCCACACCAGCCAGATATAATCGTACCCATCCAGCCCGCGCACCGCATCCGGGCTGCGGAACTCCGGTTCAAACACAATGCGTGCCCGCAGTTCCTCTACCAGCCCGCTCTGCCGCGGAATGCCGAATTTTTCCGAGAAGTCCGTTTCAATATGCGCGATCTGCGCCAGCGTGTAAGCCATCTTTCCCTCGTTTTGTTTCTTTGTCCGGGTATGCTGCTGTTACCGCCCCAAAATCCGTTGCAGCAGCCCCTTCGGCTTCCGGTCGGCCTCCGCCAGGCGGCGGTAATACTTCCAGTCGCCCTCATAAATAGAGCCCCAGCAGCTGCGGTTGCGGCGCAGGTGCGGCCCTTTTTCAAAAATACCGGTCAAAAATTCTGCGCACGCCTCGTCCGTCACATAGCGTGCCGCGCGGGAGCTTCCGTCCGGTGCCAGAATCGGCGCATGGCACATCGCAAGGAACTTTTCATCGTCCCGGTCAATCTCATCGATTGCCGCGATCAGCGCCGCCGTATCCGGGTAATCATCCGCGCACAAAAAGGCCGCAAGGTTAAATTCCTGCTTCACATCCGGCGCGCCCCAGTAAATGGGCACCGTGGCTGCGGCAAAGGCATCCACGATTTTTTCGGTGCAATATCCCGGCCCGCGGCTGTTCTCATACGCAATAGAGAATTTATACCCACGCTGGAACGCCAATTTGTCCGTCACCGGCCCGCCGATGTTGTTCATATAGCCACCGCCGCTGTCCACTGGGCGGTGGGCATTCAGCGCAGCAAAAAATTCATTGCGCTCGTTGGAATAGTCATTGCTCACCACAAAGTTGCAGAATTTTTTCTTTGCCAGCAGTTCCTCTTCCGGTACCGTATGCTTGGTCAGAGCCGGAGCCCAGCTGCTGCGCATGGCGTACAGCGGCAGCCGCAGGTAGCGCCCATCAAAATCCAGCACCTCGAACCCCATGGCATAGTCATACAGATTCAGGTCCGGCCAGCTGTCCTCGCCGGAAAACTGGATGCGGCAGCAATCATACTTCAAAAAGTCAAAGCCAAAAGTCCCGCAGAGTACAAAATCTGGCTTTTCCTCCGGCCCATTGCAGAACGTGATCTCCCACCCGGCATGTTCCAACGCCTGGGTAAAATAGTTATCGCGGGCGTCCCAGTCCGGGGCCAGGTCACAAAACGCCAAGCGCACCTGCTTTTTCCCCGGCATTTCAGCCCTCCCCGCGCTGGCGCAGCCAGGCATATTTCAACATTGCGGTCACAGTTTTGCTGTCGCGGATTTCGTCCGTCATCACCATCTGCAATACATCGTCAAACGGCAGGCCTGCCACATCCAAAAATTCCCCATCGTCCAGGTGCTGGCTGGTGGGTTTCAGGCCCTTGGCCGCCCAGATATAAATTTTCTCGCTGTCATAGCCCACAGTCGGGTACAGCACCCCCAGGTTGATGAACCGTTCCGCCGTCACGCCGCACTCTTCTTCCAGCTCACGCTTGGCTGCTTCAAACGGGTCTTCGTCCTTTTCCAGTTTGCCGGCCGGCAGTTCCCACAGTTCTTCTTTCAGTGCGTAACGGTACTGGCGCACCATCAGCACCTTGTCATCATCTGTCAGGGGCAGAATGCACGCCCCTCCGTTGTGGTGTACCACCTCGCGGAAGCTGGTCATGCCATTTTCCAGCTCCACCTGGTCCATGGTCACGCGGAACACGTTCCCCTTAAAAATTTCTTTGGAGTTCAGTTTTATTTCGGTATGCTGCATGGCAGATCATAGCTCCCTTCCTATCATCCGGCTGGATGTGTTTTTATTAAGGCAATACCGCATAATTCTAAGTGCCGATACGGCGAGCGAGGTGCGGCAGATGCTAAGCCAAAAGCGCAGATAATACTGGATGTCTTATCGAGCATTTTGGCAACGCAGATGCCGTGCCGCAGCTGCCGGAGCGGTGGTGCTTTGCCGCAAGGCGGGAATTGTGCGGTGTTGCCTTTATATATGTACATTTCCCGGCCTGTGGCCGGGCTTTGCTTGCCGTTTTATACTTACTTTGATTGTAATTGTCCCGCCCTGCCCTGTCAAGCTTCCGGCGTATTTTCCATTGGCTGTGCCGTTTTATTTTTCAAATTTTCTCTGCTTTCTGGCTTTTGTTTTGTCAGCCGGGCCATTTTTGTGCTGTTTTTCTGATTTTTTAGCCTATGCAGTCCTATTTATTTCCCTACTTCAGCCAATTTGCACAAAACCCTGCCACAAAACGGTCAACCTGCACACAAGCGCACAAAATTTTTGTGCAACATTCTAACTGAATAGGCTTTACTATTCCGCCCCTTTTTTGGTAAAATAAGCTTAAGCAAGAGCGCCATCTGCCAGGTTCGCAAGAGTTTGGCCGGGTGGTACTGCCTGTGGGCTTTTGCCGCAGCCTACCCGCTGCAAGGAGCAAGTATTGCAGCAGGGGCACACAGGTGCTAATCTAACTGGGAATGTCCCTCCGGCATTCCCTAGTAAACGGAAAAAAAAATGCCAAGAGCAAAACAGTCCATGGATGGCAATACCGCCGCGGCGCACGTAGCTTATGCATTCACCGATGTGGCTGCCATCTACCCCATCACCCCCTCCAGCCCCATGGCCGACACCGTTGACCAGTGGAGCGCTGCAGGCCTGAAGAACATTTTCGGGAACCAGGTCAAGGTTGTTGAAATGGAGTCCGAGGCTGGCGCCGCAGGTGCTGTCCACGGTTCTCTGGGCACCGGTGCTATCACCACCACATTCACCGCTTCTCAGGGTCTTCTGCTGATGATCCCCAACATGTACAAGATCGCAGCCGAGCAGCTGCCCTGCGTCTTTGACGTTTCTGCCCGTACCGTTGCTACCCAGTCCCTGAACATCTTCGGTGACCACAGCGACGTTATGGCCGTTCGTCAGACCGGTTTTGCCATGCTGTGCGAATCCAACCCTCAGGAAGTTATGGATCTGAGCCCCGTTGCTCACCTGTCCGCTATCGAAGGCCATGTTCCGTTCGTGAACTTCTTCGACGGCTTCCGTACTTCTCACGAGATCCAGAAGATCGAAAAGTGGGATTACGAAGACCTGAAGGAAATGTGCAACATGGAGGCTGTTGAGGAGTTCCGTGCCAAGGCTCTGAACCCCGAACATCCCAAGATGCGCGGTTCTCACGAAAACGGCGACGTTTTCTTCCAGCATCGTGAAGCCTGCAACCCGGCATACGAGGCACTGCCCGCAGTTGTCGAGAAGTACATGGCCAAGATCAACGAAAAGCTGGGCACCAACTACGACCTGTTCAACTACTACGGCGCTGAGGATGCAGACCGCGTCATCATCGCTATGGGCTCCATCTGCGACGTTGCCGAAGAAGTTGTTGACTACCTGACCGCTAAGGGCGAGAAGGTTGGCCTGGTTCTGGTTCGTCTGTATCGTCCTTGGGTTTCTTCTGCTCTGCTGAAGGTCCTGCCCAAGACCGTCAAGAAGATTGCCGTTCTGGACCGCACCAAGGAGCCCGGCTCCCTGGGCGAACCCCTGTACCTGGATGTTGCCACCACCCTGCGTGAAGCTGGCATGAACGATGTTGTCCTGACCGGCGGCCGCTACGGCCTGGGCTCCAAGGACACCCCGCCGTCCAGCGTCTTTGCTATCTACACCGAGCTGGAGAAGGACGCTCCGAAGTCCCGCTTCACCATCGGCATCACCGACGACGTCACCAACCTCAGCCTGCCTGAGGTCAAGCCCGCTCCCATCACCTCTGCTCCCGGCACCAAAGAGTGCAAGTTCTGGGGTCTCGGCGGCGACGGTACTGTCGGTGCCAACAAGAACTCCACCAAGATCATCGGCGACCATACCGACAAGTACATTCAGGCTTACTTCCAGTATGACTCCAAGAAGACCGGCGGCGTTACCATCAGCCATCTGCGCTTTGGCGATAAGCCCATCCGCAGCCCCTACTACATCAACCAGGCTGACTTCGTTGCCTGCCATAACCCCGCTTACATCCACATGGGCATGAAGATGGTGCAGGACGTTAAGCCCGGCGGCGTCTTTATGATCAACTGCCAGTGGACCGATGCCGAGCTGGACGAGCATCTGAATGCTGCCGACAAGAAGTATATTGCCGATAACAACATTCAGCTGTACACCATCAACGCTATCGATAAGGCTATCGAGATCGGCATGGGCAAGCGCACCAACACCATCCTGCAGTCTGCTTTCTTCAAGCTGGCTGACGTTATGCCCATCGACGAAGCTGTTGAGTTCATGAAGGCCGCTGCCAAGAAGAGCTACGGCAAGAAGGGCGACGCTGTTGTCCAGATGAACTGGAAGGCTATCGATGCCGGTGTTGACGCTGTCCATAAGGTCAACGTCCCCGAGAGCTGGCACAACCCGGCTCCCGATGCTGCCCCGAAGGCCCTGAAGGGACCCGATGCACTGGTCAAGCAGATCCGCGACGTCATGGAGCCCATCAGCCGTATGGACGGCGACAGCCTGCCTGTTTCTGCCTTTGAAGGCAACGTCAACGGCGAGTGGGAGCAGGGTGCTTCTGCTTACGAGAAGCGCGGCACCGCTGTTATGGTTCCCGAGTGGGATGCTGAGAAGTGCATTCAGTGTAACCAGTGTGCATTCGTCTGCTCTCATGCTACCATCCGTCCGTTCTGCCTGACTGCTGACGAAGCTGCTAATGCTCCCGAAAGCACCAAGCTGGCTGACACCAAGCCCAAGGCTAGCGAGTACAAGTTCACCATGGCTGTCTCTCCGCTGGACTGCATGGGCTGCGGCGAATGTGTCACCGTCTGCCCGACCAAGGCGATCGAGATGAAGCCGCAGGAGAGCCAGGCTGCACAGCAGGCTGCTTTCGATTACTGCGTCGAGAACATCCGCAAGAAGGACAACATCCCTGGTGTTGTTTCCGATATTTCCGTCAAGGGTTCTCAGTTCAACCAGCCGCTGCTTGAGTTCTCTGGCTCCTGCGCAGGCTGCGCCGAGACTTCTTACGCCCGCCTGATCACCCAGCTGTTCGGCGAGAAGATGTTCATCTCCAACGCCACCGGCTGCTCCTCCATCTGGGGCGGTACCGCTTCTATCAGCCCGTACACCACCAACAAGGAGTCTGGCTTCGGCCCCGCTTGGATCAACTCCCTGTTCGAGGATAACGCTGAGCACGGCCTGGGCATGCAGATTGGTTACGAGACCGTTCGTGCCAACCTGATCACCAAGGTTGAAGCTCTGAAGGGCAAGAATGCTGATCTGGATGCTGTCATCGACAAGTACCTGGAAACCAAGAACAACACCAAGGCCAACGACGCTCCTGCCAAGGCCCTGATCGCTGCTCTGGAAGCCTGCGGCTGCGATGAATCTAAAGAGATCCTGAAGGATAAGCAGTACCTGGCCAAGAAGAGCTTCTGGATCTTCGGCGGCGACGGCTGGGCATATGACATCGGTTACGGCGGCCTGGATCACGTTCTGGCTTCCGGCCACGACGTCAATGTTATGGTCTTCGATACCGAGATGTACTCCAACACCGGCGGACAGGCTTCCAAGGCCTCCAACATCGGTGAGGTTTGCCAGTTTGCTGCTGCCGGTAAGGAAATCAGCAAGAAGAGCCTGGCCGAGATCTGCATGACCTATGGCTACATCTATGTTGCTCAGATTGCTCTGGGCGCTAACATGGCTCAGGCTGTCAAGGCCATTGCTGAGGCTGAGGCTTATCCCGGCCCGTCCATCATCATCGGCTACGCTCCCTGCGAGCTGCACGGTGTTAAGGGCGGCATGACCAACTGCCAGAACGAGATGAAGAAGGCCGTTGAGGCTGGCTACTGGAACCTGTTCACCTTCAACCCGGCACTGAAGGCAGAGGGCAAGAATCCGTTCACCCTCACCTCCAAGGCTGGCAAGATGGACAAGTATCAGGAGTTCCTGGCTAACGAGACCCGTTACAGCCGCCTGAGCCGCGCATTCCCGGATCGCGCTAAGGCCCTGTTCGAGAAGAACCAGGAAGCTGCTGAAGCTCGTTACACCCACCTGACCAAGCTGGTTGACCTGTACAAGTAATTTGTCCGGTCCGCGGCGCTGCCGCTAAACCAGTAATATAAAACCCCGCCCCGCGCAAACCGTATCGGATGCGCGGGGCGGGGTTTTGTTATCTCTTCCTCTTCGCTTTCTCCCTGTAAATAAACCCAATAAAAAGGCACAGCCCCCGGTTCTTCACCCGGCGCTGTGCCCTGTTTATCTTATCCTGTATTAAAGTTTCTTCGGTTTCTTCGGTTTTTCTTTTCAAAGAAGGAACCTCGTCACTCCAATTATTCTTCGTCCTCGCCCTCAGTGTCCGGTGCGGCGTCCTCAGCAGCCTCTTCGGCGGCTTCGGCTGCGGCAATGGCTTCCAGTTCTTCAGGGGTCGGGTCAGTCTCGCCATCATCCTCCGGCTTGGCTGTTTCGGCGGTGGCATCGCGGTCCACGCGGGCCAGCACGGCTACCTTGTCCTCGCCAATCAGGCGCATCACGCGCACGCCGCTGCCATAGCGGGACTGCACGTTGATGTCATTGGCGTGCATGCGGATCAGAATACCGTCCTGGCTGATGAGGATCAGGTCATCGGTGTCATCCACGATCTTGATGCCTGCCACACCGCCGCGGGTGTAGTTGCGGATGCCCAGACCACCGCGCTTGGTAATGCGGTAGTCATCAATCAGGCTGCGGCGGCCTTTGCCGTCCTCGGTGACGGTCAGCACGGTTGCGCCGGGGCGGCAGACGCCCACGCCCACAACATAGTCACCATCACGCAGCTTGATGACGCGCACGCCATGGCCTGTGCGGCCCATAGCGCGCGCTCCAGCCTCGCTGAAATGGATGGCGGCACCATCATGAGTGGCCACGATCAGCTCGTCCTCGCCGCCTGTCAGGTGGCACCAGACAAGGGCATCGTCCTCGTTCAGCGCAATGGCGTTCAGGCCGCCCTTGCGGATGTTGCGGAACTGGGAAAGCGGCGTGCGCTTGATCAGGCCCTGCCGCGTTACCATCGTGATGTAGCTGGCATCCTCGTCCATGTTGGCGGGCTGGCGCATCATGATGGTAACTTTCTCGCCCTCCTGCAGCTGCAGCAGGTTGGCAATGTGGCTGCCCTTGGCGGTGCGGCTACCCTCGGCTACCTGGTAACCTTTCAGGCGGTACACACGGCCCTTGTCCGTCATGAACAGCATGTAGTCATGCGTGGAGCCAACAAACAGTTCCTCGGTAAAGTCATTGTCTTTCTGGGTCATGCCGGCCACACCGCGGCCGCCGCGGTTCTGGGCACTGTAGGTGTCCACCGCCGTGCGCTTGATGTAACCTTCATGGGTCAGGGTAAAGACGCAGGTCTCTTCGGGGATCAGGTCCTCAATGTCCACTTCGCCGGAAACCGCCTCAATAGAGGTGCGGCGGTCATCGCCGTACTTGTCGGCCAGAGCCGTCAGGTCAGTCTTGACGATCTCCATGGTGTGGGCGTCGTTGGACAGGATATCCTTGTAATTTTCAATGCTGGCGCGCAGCTGGCCCAACTCCTCGTCGATCTTGAGGATTTCCAGGCCTGCGAGACGTCCCAGCTGCAGTTTTACGATAGCATCGGCCTGCGGGTCATCGAAGCCGAAACGCTCCATAATGGCCGCCTTTGCCTCTGCAAAAAGCCGCCCTTGCAGGCGCGGATGGTGGCGATGATATCATCCACAATATCCACAGCCTTGCGCAGACCTTCCAGGATGTGCTCGCGGTCCTGGGCTTTTTTCAGCTCATACGCCGTGCGGCGGCGGATGACCTGGAACTGGAAGTCCAGATAGCGCTGCATCATGGTCTTCAGGCTCATGATCTTGGGCACGCCGTCATCCAGCGCCAGCATGATTACACCCACGGTGTCCTGCAGCTGGGTGTAGCGGTAGAGCTGGTTCAGCACTACCTGCGGGTTGGCGTCCTTCTTGATCTCGACCAGGATCTTCATGCCGGTGCGGCTGGAGGACAGGTCGTTCAGGTCGCTGATGCCCTCAATGCGCTTATCTTTGACCAGGTCGCCGATGGATTCCAGCAGGCGGGTCTTGTTGACCATGTAGGGGATCTCGGTGATCACAATCTCATACCGGCCGTTCTTCTTCTCCACGATCTCGGCACGGCCACGCAGGGTGATCTTGCCGCGGCCTGTGGCATATGCCGCACGGATGCCGCTGCGTCCCATAATCACGCCGCCGGTGGGGAAATCGGGTCCCTTGATGTGCTCCATCAGGCCCGCCAGATCAATTTCCGGGTCATCAATCAGGGCAATCATGCCGCTGACGACTTCGCGCAGATTGTGCGGCGGGATGTTGGTAGCCATGCCGACCGCAATGCCCTGGCTGCCGTTGACCAGCAGGTTGGGGAACCGGCTGGGCAGCATGTGGGGTTCCTTCTTGGTTTCGTCAAAGTTCGGGTCCCAGTCAATGGTATCCTTATCAATATCCGTCAGCATTTCGCATGCAATTTTGGACATGCGGGCTTCGGTATAACGGTAAGCAGCCGGGGGGTCGCCGTCCACGGAACCAAAGTTGCCCTGGCCGTCAACCAGCGGATAACGCAGGCTGAAATCCTGTGCCAGACGCACCATCGCGTCATACACACTGGCGTCGCCGTGGGGGTGGTAAGCACCCAGCACAGCACCAACCGTATCCGCAGACTTGCGGTACGGGTGGCTGGGGTCGTTGCCGCGCTCGTGCATCGTGTACAGGATGCGGCGGTGTACGGGCTTCAGGCCATCGCGCACATCCGGCAAGGCACGGGATACGATAACGGACATGGAATAATCCAAAAATGCCGTTTCGATCTCCTGCTTGACATCGCGCACAATGACCTTCGTGCCCGAACCGGGCACCATGATAACATTTTCTTCCATTCAACTCACCTTTCGGATTGTTTCAAAGCCCTTTTACAAAAGCTTCACCGAAAATCTTCACTCTATCATCAAAATATCAAAAACAAAATTCATCAGCGTCTGGCGGCAGCGGAAATTTCCACCGTAATCCGGGGTGGTAATAGATTGCCCACACGCAGCGGGCGCACAATGTGCGCCCCTACAAAGGCCGCCATTCGCCCTGCCCCGTAGGGAACGGTCTTGACCGTTCCAAAACCTGCGGGCTTTTTGCTCCCTCTCCCCTGCCGCCTTTTCTTTAACCCAAACGATTAAAGTTTTTTGCCAGGCTTTTTTTCAAAAAAGCCGCCAAAAAAGCCGCGAATCAAACGTCCAGACGTGCATACTTGGCGTTGCGCTCAATGAACTCCTTGCGGGGTTCCACCTGCTCGCCCATCAGGATGCTGAACGCCTCGTCGGCGCGCTCGGCATCTTCGATCTTGATCTGCACGATCACGCGGTTATCAGGGTTCATGGTGGTTTCCCACAGCTGGTCGGGGTTCATCTCACCAAGGCCTTTGTAGCGGTTCACCTTGGCGCCCGGCATCTCAGCCGAAAGCTGCTTCATTTCGTCTTCGTTGTACGCATACTTGACGGTGTTGCCCTTTTGCAGCTTGAACAGCGGCGGCTGTGCCACATACACATACCCGTGTTCAATCAGCGGCCGCATGTAACGGAAGAAGAAGGTCAGCATCAGGGTGCAGATGTGGGAGCCGTCAACGTCAGCATCAGCCATGATAAAGATTTTGTGGTACCGCACCTTGTTGATGTCAAATTCATCGCCAATTCCCGTGCCCAGTGCCGTCACAACCGGCATCAGCTTGTCGTTGCCGTAAATGCGGTCGGCGCGGGCTTTTTCCACGTTCAGCATCTTGCCCCACAGCGGCAGGATTGCCTGGATGTTGGAATCACGCCCCTGCTTGGCAGAGCCGCCAGCAGAGTCACCCTCGACGATGAAGATTTCGGTCTTGGCGGGGTCATTCTCGTGGCAGTCTGCCAGTTTGCCCGGCATACGGTTGCTTTCCAGCGCACTCTTGCGGCGCACCAGGTCGCGGGCCTTTTTGGCTGCGGCACGGGCGCGGGCTGCCTGGGTCACCTTTTCAAACACAGCCTTGGCAACAGCAGGGTTTTCTTCCAAAAATTCGCTGAGCTTGTTGTACACAATGTTGGAAACCAGCGTCTTGATGTAGGTGTTACCCAGCTTGGCTTTGGTCTGGCCCTCAAACTGCGCTTCCTGCAGCTTGACGGAAACAACGGCGATCATGCCTTCGCGCACATCGCTGCCCTGCCAGTTTTCATCCTTTTCCTTCAGGTAGCCCTTGGCACGGCCAAATTCGTTAAACACGCGGGTCAGCGCGGTTTTCAGGCCTTCCTCGTGAGTGCCGCCCTCCGGGGTGTGCACGTTGTTGGCAAAAGAAAGGATCAGCTCGTTGTAGCTGTCGCAGTACTGCAACGCAACTTCGGCGACAGCGCCGTTGGCTTCGCCTTTCATATAGATGACCTGCGGGTGCAGCGGGGTCAGGTCGCGCTTTTCATGCAGATACTGCACAAAGCTGCGCACGCCGCCCTCATAGCACATGGATTCCTGCGGCGGTACACCGTCGTTTTTTCTCAATGCTTTCGGGGCGCTCATCCGTCAGGGTAATGCGCACACCGGCGTTCAGGAAGCTTTCTTCCCGCAGGCGCTTGAGCAGGATCTCATAATCGTATTCGGTGGTTTCGGTGAACATTTCCGGGTCTGGCTTAAAAGTAACGGTGGTACCCGTAGATGCCGCCACACCGATCTTTTTCAGGTCTCCATCCGGTTTTCCGCGTTTGAAACTCTGCTCGTACTCGGCGCCGTCACGGCGCACATGCACAACCAGCCATTCGCTCAGCGCGTTTACAACGCTGGCACCGACGCCGTGCAGACCGCCAGCCACTTTGTAGCCGGAATCCTCGCCGCCAAACTTGCCGCCGGCATGCAACACGGTATACACGACCGTGACAGCCGGGATGCCCAGTTTGGGCTGGATATCCACCGGGATACCGCGGCCGTTATCACTGACTTCAATGATATTGCCCGGCTTGATGGTCACTTCAATATGGGTGCAATACCCGGCCAGAGCTTCATCGATGGAGTTATCCACGATTTCATAAACCAGATGATGCAGACCGGAAGGGCCTGTGGAACCGATATACATGCCGGGGCGCTTGCGCACAGCTTCCAGCCCTTCCAGGACCTGGATCTGCGCGCCGCCGTACTCATGGTCGGTCGCCGTTTCGCGGTTGGTTTCGGTGATGATTTCTTCTGACATGAACTTTCCTCCCATTTCTTACGAGGTGCGGGGATTTCGGCAGCTTTTTTTCAAAAACTTAAACCGGCATTTCTGCCTTTATCAGGGTAAAACCTGCCCTTTGGTATATCTGGGGTGCATTTTTGTATCTGTAAAAATTATAGACGCTTTTTTGTCCGCCTAACGTTTTTCTGCAGTTTTACTGCCCCATATCAAACTTTGCCGCGCGGTTGCGGATGGCGGCGGTGGATATCTGGGTAATATAAACCGTATCATCGGGGAAATCTGTCAGGACAAAGCTTTTTGGCATACTGCCGCTCACATCCACAACAGCCCCTTCCTGCTGGGCATGCCGCAGGAATTCATCGGTGATCTTTGCCTTCTGGCCCGCATCGGTTGCGGTATCCAGGTCAAACACCCCGATGACGTCCCGCGTATTTACGATAAAATCCTGACCTAAGTGAAGATACATGATAATTAGTAATGAGAAATTAGCAATTAGGAATTGGCTGCAGAACAAACTGCCGGGTTTGTCTTTGGGGATCACGGTTCAGGAATGGGATGGCACTCTGCGCCGCCCTTTGGTCGTCTCAAAATTTAGAAATTTTATTTCCGCATCGCGTCAATTTTTGCAATGTTTCCATTTTGAACTTTGCATTCATCAGCGCTTATTTTAAGACTGCGTTTTACTTTTAGTTTTCTATTATTATAAAGATGATTAAAAGTTTTTTCCGGTTCCCTTTTTTCAAAAAAGGGAACAAAATCCCCCGTAAAGCAAAACCTCAACCCTCCCGCACGGTTCCGTGGTCCACAAAGACCAGCTTGCCGTTGGTTCGGGCAAAGGCGGCGGAATCGCAGGTGGTCACAAATGTCTGCTTGTCCTCAATGCGGGTCAATAGATACGTCTGGCGTGCGTCATCCAATTCACTGAGCACATCATCCAGCAGCATCACCGGATGTTCGCCCAGCACCTCGCCCGCCACGCTGGCTTCCGCCAGCTTCATGCTCAGCACCGCACTGCGCTGCTGACCCTGGCTGCCATAAATTTTTCCCGGCTGGCCGTCAATTAAAATTTCCAGGTCCTCGCGGTGGGGCCCCGTCAGGCAAAAGCCTGCCCGCAGCTCAGTGCTTTTCACCTCGCGCAGCTTGGCCGCCAGCGCTTCCGGGCTGCCCGGATCGCAGCAGGGGCAGTATTGGATCTCCAACTTTTCTGCCCCGCTGGAAATATCACGGTAGTTCGCCGCTGCCGCCGGGGCCAGCTGGTCCAGATACCCCGCACGCCGCCGCATGACTTCGCAGCCATAGGTCACAAGCGCTTCGTTGTAGGTTTCCAGCAGAACATCCCCGCCGGGGGTGATGTCATACGCTTTCAGCAACGCATTTTTCTGCGCTACCACGCGTAAATACCGCCGTTCCGCCGCCAGGTAGCCGGGGTACAGCTGGCAGAGCGCGGCATCCAGGAAATGCCGCCGCCCTTCCGGCCCGCCTTTGACCAGGCTCAGATGGTTGGGGTCAAACGCCACCGCCGTAAAAGTTCCTGCGATCGAAGCAGCTCTTCCGCGGTCGGCTCCGTTCAGACGTACCGTCCGGCCGGGGCGCTGGGTTCCTTTGGCGCCAACGGTCAACCGTATTTCCTGGGGGCGGTCTCCCGCTTCAAATGCGGCCTCCAGCACGGCAAAGTCAGCGCCGCGCCGGATCAGCTCGGCGTCCTTTGCCCCACGGAAGCTTTTTGCCCCCGGTCAGCAGCCAGACGGCTTCCAACAGGTTGGTTTTGCCCTGCCCGTTTGCCCCGCACAGAACCGTCAACTGCGGGGCGGGTTCCAAAACAGCGGCGGATAAATTGCGATAATCCGTCACCGCAAGGCGGTTCAGCCGCATCAGCAGCCCTCCGCGATCTGAACCTGGCGGCCTTCCAGCTCCACCACATCGCCCGGCACGCATTTTTTACCGCGCATGGTGCAGGGTTCCCCGTTCAGCTTCACTTCTCCGCCCTGGATCAGCTCCTTGGCTTCGCCGCCCGTTTCACACAGGCCGGCAAATTTCAGCAGAGCATCCAATTTGATAAATTCCGTGTGAATTCGTACTTTTTCCATCGTATCAGCCTTCATTCTTAAAGCGTACCGGCAGCACCAGGTAAATAAAGTCTTCGCCCTCCACCGGCAGGACCTTTACCGGGCTCAAGGGGCCGTTGATCTCCAGGCGCAGCTTTTCGCACTTGGAATAGCGCAGCGCATCCAGCAGGTAGCGGTTGTTGAACCCGATTTCCATGGAATCGCCTTCCATGCTTTCCGGCGTAAACTCATCCACCACCTTGCCCAGCGGGGTCTGGCAGCGCACAGTTACTTTATCCGGTGCAAAATTGATGCGCAGCGGGTTCTTCAAACGATCGGTAATAATCAAAGAAGCACGTTCCAGCGTATCAATAAAGCTCTTGCAGTCGATCACGACCTTGGTGCGGCTCTCTTTGGGAATCACGCTCTCATAATTCAGGAACTCGCCCTCGATCAACCGGCTCATGATGGTGTAGCCGTTGGTAGTGAACACCACATAGCGGCGGTTTGCATCAATTTTGACCGGTTCGTCCGGCCCGCCGATGATTTTCAGCAGCTCCTGCAGCGTTTTTGCCGGAATGATAATGCGGATATCGCGGGTGCATTCCACATCCCGCTTAATGATGGCCAGGCGGTAACCGTCCAGAGCCACAACCGTCAGGCGGCCCGGCTCGATCACGAACAATTCACCGGTGTGTGCGGGCTTCTTATCTTCCACAGCGACCGCATAGATGGTCTTTTCGATCAGCTCGCGCATCATCGAAGTCGGAATGGTCATGGTATTTTCGGCTGCCGTGTTGGGCAGGCTGGGGTAATCGCTCGCGTTCATGGCGGGGATCTCAAACTCTGCCACGCCGCCAGAAATAATTGCCATACCTTCGTTATTCAGCTCCACCGATACGGTGCCGGACGGCATACGGCTGACCATGGAGCCAAACAGCTTTGCTTCCAGAACCGTCTCGCCGGGTACCTGAACATTGCACTCAATGTTGGTGGTGATGCCCATTTCCATATCGTAGCCGGTCAGCGTCAGCTGGAACCCTTCGGCTTTCAGGTAAATGCCCTCCAGCACGGGGATCGCCGCGCGGTTGGTGATGGCGCGGGAAACGCCGTCGATCGCAGCAGACAGCAGCGACTTGTCACATTCAAACTTCAATGTTGTCACCTCGTATATAATCACTAAACTTACAGAAAACTGTGAAGTGTTGTAGCCTGGCAGGCGGTTCAGAAATCTGAAATATCCGTTTTGTATAATCCTTATTTGCTGATGGGCCTGACGGTGCAGAACACGTAAAATGTCAGGGTAAACTAGATACTTTGATAGTCATAGTAGTAGGCTACGTTGAATCTGTGGAAAAGCCTGAAACCTCCGATTCCGAAGCAATTTTTGAGGACCTGGCTTTCCGCAAAACCTCGTGGAAAGAAAAATCTCAAATGTGGAAAACCTGACCTTTCAACCTGCTCTGTGGAAAATCTGTGTTAATTGTTGAAAAATCAGTTGAAAATGTTGAAAGTCTAAAACTGCTGTCGGAACCCGGAATATCCGTTTTGAAAACCCGGAAAAAGCATGGCATGTTCTGCATATTCATGTATAAACATGCAGAACACCGGGCGTTTCATTGTCAACCTGCAGCATGCATCAGGCACGGATGTTCTTCATGATGTCGTCCACGGTCTCCTTCAGGTGGCGGTCCTTGCCGATGTTCTTCTCCATCGTATTGATGGAGTACACAACGGTGGAATGGTCACGCTGGAATTCGGAACCGATGGCTTCCATGCTCATACCGGTGATCTCGCGGATGATATACATCGACATCTGGCGGGCGGCACTCACATTGGCGCTGCGCTTTTTTCCCGCGGATGTCGGAGGGAATCACATTATAGGTGCGCGCCACTTCGTTGATGATCTTTTCAATCGTAACGGGGATGGGCTGGGTATCATTCAGTGTATCCTTGATGGCGGTCGTCGTCACGCCGATGCAGGGGGCAATACCCTCCAACATATAGTAGGCGTTCAGCTTTTTCACTGCGCCCTCCAGCTGGCGGATGTTCTGCTTCAGATGGTTGGCGATGTATTCCGCAACGTCCTCAGGCAGATCCAGATTCAGCAATTCGGCCTTGCGCTTGACGATCGCCACACGGGTTTCGAAATCAGGCGGCTGGATATCCGCCGTCAGGCCCCACTCGAACCGGGTGCGCAGACGCTCGTCCAGGGTTTTGATCTCCTTGGCGGGGCGGTCGCAGGCCAGCACGATCTGCTTGCCCGCGTTGTGCAGCGTATTAAAAGTATGGAAAAACTCTTCCTGCGTTGATTCCTTGCCCGCCAAAAACTGGATATCGTCGATCAGCAACACATCGGCTTCGCGGTATTTCTGGCGGAACTGTTCGGTCGTTGCCATTTTGACCGCGGTGATGATCTCGTTGGTAAACTTTTCGCAGTCCACATAGACGATATTGTAGTCCGGATGGTTTTTGTGGATCTCGATCTGAATCGCGTTCAGCAGATGCGTTTTGCCCAGACCGGACGGTCCGTAAATGAACAGCGGATTGTAAGCGCCGGACGGGTTTGCCGCAACCGCCTGCGCCGCCGCAAAGGCAAATTGGTTGGACGGGCCGCGGATGAAGTTTTCAAAGGTGAAATCATACCGGCCCGAGGGCAGGCTGGCTTCATCCATTGGGCGTTTTTCTTTGGCAGCCTCTGGTTCAGGCTGCGGCACAGTGAACTTGACCTCAACATCAAAGCCAAGTACAGCCTTAAACGCATCCTTCAGCAGACCCGTATAACGGTCAGACACGATCTTACAGATAAAATCATTGCGGACTTCCAGCGTGATGCAGTTGGAATTTTCAAAGCTGACCGCTTTCAGCCCGCTGATGTAATACTGGTACGTCGCGTCGGCAGTATGTTCGCGGCAATAGGCTTTGGCCGCGTCCAGTACGTCGTTGAATGAATCCATGGATACTCCCCCACTTTTGTGTTAGTCAAGGCAATGCACTGCCGCCCCGCAGGCTGCCGCCCAATTTTTGCAAACAAAACACAAGCCGCCCCCCATTATAAAGTAAGAGCGCCGCATCGTTCCACAAAATTCCGGCTGCATCCGGCAGGGTATTGCTGCACGGCCTAAAATTCTTGGGCAGGCGGGCGGAGCATGCAGCAGCCGGCGGCTGCGGGGAAGATGTTGCCTTTCCCGGTCCGCCAAAACCGCTGTGTCAACCCGCGGAAAGCAGGCCCGAAAGCCCGCTCTGCCGATTTTTAGACACAGAGATACAGATATAGTATAGCATAAATTTACCCCCAATACAATTATAATAGGGTACAATTTTCCACGATATGGGCAATAAAAGTTGAAAATATGGCAAAAAATGCAGGTTTTGAACCAACATTCCACCAAATCCACACCTCACAGCGGGCTCGTTTGCATCTATTTGCCCGCTGGGCCCGCCCGCGCAGAGCGCAAAATCCAATCCTTCGCGCCTGGCATTGGATCGCCGCGTGGATTTTTTCGCGGTTTGCTATTGACAAACTTGCCGTCCTTGCGCTATAATCAAAGTCTGCAAGGCTGCCCCTGTATCTACGGGCATTTGCCAAGCGTAAATCGCCAAAAAATGCCCAGTATTGGGGAAACTTTGAAGGAGGGAATACGAAATGAAGCAGACTTTCCAGCCGAAGAAGCGTCAGCGCAGCCGCGTTCATGGCTTTTTGAAGCGCATGGCTTCTAAGAACGGCCGTAAGGTGCTGGCCCGCCGCCGTGCTAAGGGCCGCAAGAACCTGACCGTCTGATTTTTCAGGCACAGGTTTCGCAAACACATGCAAACAAAGGCTGCTGATTTCTTGTCAGCGGCCTTTTTTGCTAGGGAGGTACTGGAAAAAAGCCAAAGGCAGCACCGCACAATTCCCGCCTGACGGCTTAAGCACCGCTCCGGCGGCTGCGGCACGGCATCTGCGTTGCCAAAATGCTCGATAAGACATCCAGTATTATCTGCGCTTTTGGCTTAGCATCTGCCGCACCTCGCTCGCCGTATCGGCACTTAGAATTATGCGGTATTGCCTAAAATTTGGAGCATTTTCACAAAGGCAAACCCGTTTTTTCGGCGTTTTGCCTTGGCCTATAACAGTTCCGGTGCACCATCCATTCCCACTCCCTGCACGTATTAAGCCGTGCAGGCCGCCTAATCCTACCATGCCGGAGGAACCCCGCCATGCGCTATCGAACCCTGACCAAAAATAAGGAATTTTCCCGCATTTATGCCCGCGGCAAAAGCTATGTTCACCCCAATCTGGTGCTGTATGTGGCCAAAAACCGGCTGGGCTATACCCGCATCGGACTGACCGCCACGAAAAAGGTGGGCCATGCCGTGCAGCGCAACCGTGCGCGGCGCATTATGCGCGCAGCACTTTCGGAACACCTCTCGCAAAATATCGGCGGATATGATATAATCTTAGTAGCGCGTGCCCGCACGCCCTACCTGAAAAAGCACCCAACTGAGCAAAACACTGGCGGGCCTGATGCGCAAAGCCGGCCTGCCGGATAAAGCTGCCGCGGTACCGCAGCAGCCCGCGGCCAAACCGCAGCCGAACGGTGCACCGGAATGATCAGCCGGGTGCTGATTGCCCTGGTGCGCGGCTACCAGAAGGCCATTAGTCCGCTGCTGGGGCATAATTGCCGGTTTACCCCAACCTGCAGCCAGTATATGATCCAGGCTATCCAGGTGCATGGCCCGGCCAAAGGCTTGCTGCTGGGCCTGTGGCGCATTCTGCGCTGCAACCCCTTTGGCAAGTACGGCTATGACCCCGTGCCGGAAAAGGGGCGCTGGATGAACCCAGAGCGGAAGCTGTTCAGAGAAAAGCGATAAGGCTGAATTAAACTAAATTAAATTAAATTAAAAAAGAATAAAGAATAGAGAATAATGTTGGTGGACCGCTGCGCCGGAACGGCGCAGCTCAAAAAATTAGGGTTCTGCCGAGCCAAAACCCGCAGCAGAACTTTTAGGATGACCCTATTCCTAATATTCCAAAATAAAGGCACCGCAGGTGCCAACCACCATGATTCATTATTCTTTCTTAATTATTCTCTATTACTCTCGCCTCTCATGTCTTCTCACCGCACGGCGAAGACCTTCTTTATAAAATAAATGCCCTGCGTGCGGGCAGGGCGGAAGGATAGAATATGGGATTCCTCGCAATGATCCTGGGACCGCTGATGCGTATGCTGTATCAGATGATCCCGAACTTCGCCGTCACGATGATTGTTTTCACCGTGATCATCAAACTGCTCATGCTTCCGCTGATGATCAAACAGCAGAAGTCCATGGCCAAGATGTCGGTGTTTACACCGATGATCAATGAAATCCAGCAGAAGTACAAGAACAACCAGGAAAAAATGCAGGAGGAAATGGTCAAGTTCCAGCAGGAGTATGGCTACTCCCCCACTGCAGGCTGCCTGCCGATGCTTGTCAATATGCTGGTCCTGTTCGGCATGGTGGAGGTTGTTTACCGCCCTGTGCAGTACATTCTCGGCATCCCCAAGGAAGCCATCAGCGCCGCCTGCACCGCACTTGGCATTGCCAACAACGGCGCAGCGTCCCAGACCGGCCTGATCGAAGCAATCCACGCCGGCCTTGCCAGTGGTGTGGATACCGGCCTGGCTACCGAGCAGCTCAGCTCCATTGCCAACTTTAACACCAGTTTCCTTGGCATGGATATGTGCACCATCCCCGGCTTCAGCTTCAGCCTGATCATGATCTTCCCCATCATCGCTGCGGTTACCATGTGCATCTCCCAGGTGCTCAGCACCAAGATGTCCGGCCAGCAGGCCCAGATGCAGGGCAGCATGAAGGTCATGATGTGGGGCATGAACATCATGTTCGTCTTCATGTGCTTCCAGATGCCTGTCGGCTTCTCCCTGTACTACGGCACCTCCAACATCTTCATGATGCTGCAGACCGTGCTGACCTACAAGGTGTATAACCCCGAAAAGTTCAAGGCTCAGTACGAAGCCGAAGTTGCCGCCAAGCGCGCCGCCAAGAAAGAGATCAAGACCGTTACCGTCGAAGAAGGCGGCAAAAAGGTCGAAAAGAACGTCAACAAGCGTCAGCTGGACCAGATGCGCCTTGAATACGCCCGCAAGCTGGATGCCGAAAAGTACGCCAATGACCGTACCGTCCCCTGACGGACGAGCAGCGCGCCGAGATGGAAGCCCAGAAGGCCCAGAAAGGCAAAAAAAGAAGAAGTAAGACCGCCCTATAAAGAAGGAGGTAGTAATCATGCGTGAATATGTTGCAACCGCCAAAACGGTGGAAGAAGCCATTCAGCTGGGCTGCGAAGCGCTCAGCGTTGACCGTGACGACCTGGGTGTGAGCTATGAGATCCTGGAAATGCCGCAGAAAACCGGCTTCCTGGGCCTGAAAGTGACCCCTGCAAAAGTAAAAGTTACCGTGGAAACTGCCGATACCGAGCCGGAAACCACGCCTGCTGCCCCGGTGGCCGCCGCTGAACCCGAACCCGCCCCGGCAGAAGAAGCGGCCGAACAACCCGCGGCAGAGGATGCTGCCCGGCGGAAGCCGAGACCCCGCTGGATATTGCCGCTGACCCCCGCCTGCAGGCTGCGGTGGATTACCTGACCCCCATCTTCCACCTGATGGGCGTGGAGGAGTTCACCTTTACCGCAGGCAAAAAGGGAGAAGCTACCATTCTGCATGTTGAGGGTGCCCACTTGGGCGCACTCATTGGCCGCCGCGGCGAAACGATGGAGAGCCTTTCCTATCTGGCAAGCCTGGTGGTCAACCGGATGGAAGGCCCTTACGTCAAGCTGGGCATCGATGTGGGCGGCTACCGCAATAAGCGCGAAGATGACCTGACGGCCTTGGCTGTGCGCATTGCCAACCGTGTGATCCGCACCGGCTGCTATTACGAGATGGAGCCGATGAACCCCTACGAGCGCCACATCATCCATACTGCTGTGGCCGAGATCGAGGGCGTACGCAGCGAGAGCAAGGGCGAAGGCCCCGACCGCCGCGTGGTGATTTATTCCACCGACCCCAACGCCAGCAACCTGCCGGATCGTGATGCACCGCGCGGCCGCCGCAGCGGCCCCAACCGCGGCAATCGCAATGGCCGCAGCTTTAACGGCAACCGCGGCCCCCGCAACGATAACCGCCGCGGCGGTGGTTACCGCGGCAGCAGCAGCCGTCCCCCGCGTGATAACCGCGGTGGCAGCCGCAATGGCGGCCGCGGCTATGGCCGCCCGTCCAGCGTGCCGGAGCGCGAATTTGCCAGCACCCCGCGTGATCCCAACGCCCGTCCGCAGGCCCCGGCCCGCACCGCGCGCATCCATGATGGGGATGATTTTGACATGTTCGGCAAGATCGAACTGTAAGATCCAGCGCAAAATCAGCATTTGAAAAAGAGCAGCGTTTTTGCCATGCGGCAGAAGAAACGCTGCTCTTTTTGTACAGATAAAAACGCTGGAGAGATTGCAGGAAACGATCGGACAAAAGCTGTCCAACCCCCACAGTGCGCCATTTCTCGCTTTGTTCCGTGTTGCGGGCAGGCAAAAGGACGCTCTGGCAGGTAATGGTGTGCTGGAACAACGCCATGAACCGGGTGAACACAATGCTGACCACGATTTGCAGCAGGTCAATCAGCCGCCCGGCCCCTTGATCACAAACTGTGCCGCAACCGGAATGTGGTATACGATCAAGGTCAGGTTGGCAAAATCCCGTCCGGTCCCCTGGCTGACGGTGCATGGTACCGATACAATGGCCGATGCCCCCAGTCTGTCAATGCCCAGCGCCAACAGGACCATCCTGACAGATAGATCCCGAAGCGGGCAGCATGCTGCGCTTTCATTCTAAGGCAACACCGCACAATTCTCGCCTGACGGCTTAAGCACCGCTCCGGCAGCTGCGGCACGGCATCTGCGTTGCCAAAATGCTCGATAATGTCGGGTTGCGGTACCCGCATCGTGCTTCGGGGGCAAAAGCCCCTCGCACTCTGCGACCGCTGCCCCTGCTTCGGTTCGCTGTTTCCGCCACTGGCGGTGCTCACCTTTGCAGCATCCAGTATTATCTGCGCTTTTGGCTTGGCATCTGCCGCACCTCGCTCGCCGTATCGGCACTTAGAATTATGCGGTATTGCCCTAAAACTCTCCTTGCTTTATGCGCTTGTAAAACAGTAAAATCGTATTTTTTGTGGAACAGGTATAATGTTGGTCATTCCGTTTGTTCCGCATCGTTATAAGTACGCTGCTTTCTGATAAAGTTTTTATTATAATACTGACCCACGCCGGGAACAATGTACGCCCCCGGCGGCTGCCAAAGCCCCGTGCTGTGCGCGGGGGCTTTTTCTTGTGCCAGCCGCCGCCTTGTGCTACAATACTGGTATATTTTGCAGCGGCATTGCCCGCTGCCCGTGGAACATTGAAGGAGGAAACCCCATGCCTGCCATTACTGTGCGCGGCGTAACGCTGCTGCCCCCGCGGGACACTGCCCCGACCAACTTTAAGATCCTGGTACCCGTTATGGCCAACGACCTTTCCAACGCTGCCGCCGCTGGGGCGGCTGGGGACGTGGTAGAGCTGCGTTTGGATGCCCTTTCGATATTGGATGCTCCTAACGTGCAAAACGTGCTGTGCGCCGCCCGTGCCGCCATTGGGCAGGGCGTTCCCCTACTGGCCACCATCCGAACCAAAAAAGAGGGCGGTCTGGCCGATCTCACCGATGCCGCATACGGCGAACTCGGCACTGCTATCTGCCACAGTGGCCTGGCGGATCTGCTGGATGTCGAAGCCAGCACGGCTCCGGCGGTCATTGCTGCCATCCAACAGCAGGCGCGGGAAAGCGGCGTAAAAACCGTGTTCAGCAGCCATAACTTTGCCGAGACTCCGCCCACCGAAACGATGGTCAACACCCTGACTGATATGGTCCGCCGCGGGGCAGATATCGCCAAGCTGGCCGTAATGCCCCACACCCCGGCGGATACCGCCCGCCTGCTGGAAGCCACCGCCCAGGCAGCCCAAGCCACAGGGAACGATACCCCGCTCATCACCATGTCCATGGGCCAGCAGGGGATGGTCAGCCGCATCTGCGGCGCAGCGTTTGGCAGCTGTGCAGGCTTTGCCACGGCAGGTGTTTCCAGCGCACCGGGCCAGCCCGCCGCCCCCGCCCTGCGCACGGCGCTGGACGCCCTGGATGCTATGCTGGGTTGAATCGTCCTGAAAAAACAAAGGCAACACCGCACAATTCCCGCCTTGCGGCTTAAGCACCGCTCCGGCAGCTGCGGCACGGCATCTGCGTTGCCAAAATGCTCGATAATGTCGGGTTGCGGTACCCGCATCGTGCTTCGGGGGCAAAAGCCCCTCGCACTCTGCGACCGCTGCCCCTGCTTCGGTTCGCTGTTTCCGCCACTGGCGGCGCTCACCTTTGCAGCATCCAGCATTATCTGCGCTTTTAGCTTAGCAGCTGCCGCCGCACTCGCTCGCCGTATCGGCACTTAGAATTATGCGGTATTGCCCAAAGTCCAAAATGCAACTTCCCGTTGCTTGGCAAACGCAGCCCGCTATGCTATCCTACCGATAAAAGATAAAGGAGGCAATGCCATGGAAACTAGGCAAGTTATTTTGCAGCTGCGTACCGCCAAAGGGTTATCGCAGGAAGAACTGGCCGCAAAAGTATATGTGACCCGCCAGGCCGTGTCCCGCTGGGAAACCGGCGAAACCGTGCCCAACACCGAAACTCTGAAACTGCTGTCCCAGCTGTTTGATGTCTCCATCAACACCCTGTTGGGCAGCCCGCGCACCCTGGTCTGCCAGTGCTGCGGCATGCCGCTGGATGATTCCACCTTGAGCAAAGGGCCGGATGGTGCCTTTAACGAGGATTATTGTAAGTGGTGCTATGCCGATGGCCAGTTCGCCTATCCCACCAAAGCTTCCCTGCTGGATTATCTGATGGCACACATGCCCAACCCGGATAACGCCCCCGCCGCCGTTTGCCGCGCCCAGTTTGATACTTACCTTTCCCAGCTGAAGCACTGGAAAGAGGAAGAGTAACCGCAATAAAACAGACACAAAACAAAATCTCAGCTGTGCAGGTAGGATACCGCACGGCTGAGATTTTTGTTTTGCAATTTCCGTTTTGTTTCGGCGGCCCAGCTTTTTGAAAAAGGCTGACCCCAAAAGCCCCGTGCCGGGGAAAGCTCAACAGACCTGCGCCTGTTCCCTTTCCCCTCACACGGGGCTTTTATATTTGGTCTGATTAAAGTTTCTTCGCCCAGCCTTTTTTCAAAAAAGGCTGGAAAACAACGCCAAAAAGAAAATTACCTCTCCTTCGGTACCAGCACGGTCTTGCCGCCCATGTACGGCTGCAGAACAGCCGGAATGGTTACGGTGCCGTCAGCCTGCAGGTGGTTCTCCAGGAAAGCAATCAGCATGCGCGGCGGGGCAACGCAGGTGTTGTTCAGGGTATGGGCCAGCTGGGTCTTGCCATTCTCATCCTTGTAGCGGATGCGCAGACGGCGTGCCTGGGCATCGCCCAGGTTGGAGCAGCTGCAAACCTCAAAGTACTTCTGCTGACGCGGGCTCCAAGCCTCAATGTCGCAGCTCTTCACCTTAAGGTCAGCCAGGTCGCCGGAGCAGCACTCCAGCTGGCGAACGGGAATTTCCATGGAGCGGAACAGCTCAACAGAGTTGTGCCACAGCTTATCGTACCAGGTCATGCTGTCCTCCGGCTTGCAGACGACGATCATTTCCTGCTTCTCGAACTGGTGGATGCGGTAAATGCCTCGCTCCTCAATGCCGTGGGCACCCTTCTCCTTGCGGAAGCAGGGGCTGTAGCTGGTCAGGGTCAGGGGCAGCTTGGTGCCGTCCAGGGTCTGGTCAATGAAACGGCCGATCATGGTGTGCTCAGAAGTGCCGATCAGGTACAGGTCCTCACCCTCGATCTTGTACATCATGGCATCCATTTCGGGGAAGGACATAACGCCCTTCACCACATCGCCGTGCATCATGAACGGGGGAATGACATAGGTGAAGCCCTTGTCGATCATAAAATCGCGGGCGTAAGCCAGAACAGCTTCGTGCAGGCGGGCAATGTCGCCCAGCAGATAGTAGAAGCCGTTGCCGGAAACGCGGCCTGCAGCATCCAGGTCAATGCCGTCAAAGCTTTCCATGATGTCAACATGGTACGGGATGGGATAATCCGGCACAACAGGATCGCCAAAGCGCTGTACTTCCACATTGCAGCTGTCGTCCGGGCCGATGGGCACACTGGGGTCGATCATCTGCGGGATGGTGTACATGATGTCGCGGATCTTGTCCTGCAGCTCGGCTTCCTTGGTTTCCAGCTCTTTCAGGCGGTCAGCCTGTGCGGTCACCTGCTTCTTGATCTCCTCGGCTTCGGCGGCCTTGCTGGGGTCCTTTTTAGCTTGGCCCATTAGCATGCCAATCTGCTTGGAAAGCTTGTTGCGGTTGGCGCGCAGGGTGTCACCCTCGCCAATGGCGGCGCGGTACTCGGCATCCAGATTGATGACCTCGTCTACCAGCGGCAGCTTGGCATCCTGAAACTTCTTTTTAATGTTCTCCTTGACCTCATCGGGGTGCTCACGCACAAAACGAATATCCAGCATGATTCAAAATCCTTTCCTCTATTTGTAATTTTGCAAATGCCTGAAATCTAAAGTAATAAAATGAAAGAGTTATGCCTCGTCCTCACCGGACGGATCAGCCGCCTCGGCGGCCTGCTCAGGGTCATACTGCCCCAGCAGCCCGGCGAACTGCTGCAGCTGCGCATCAGAATAAAATGCAATGTGCAGCACGCCCTTGCCGCCCTTGTAGTCCACATGCACTTCGCTGCCGGTGGTCTCTTTCAGGGCACCCTCCACCTCTACGGCAAGCACCGGGCGGGTAAAGGCATCCTCTTCCTTGGCGGGCTTCGGCGGCTTGGACATTTTGCGGCACAACGCTTCGGCCTGGCGCACGCTCATGTCCTTGGCAATGATCTGGTCCGCCGCGGCGGACATCTGCTCCGGTGAGCCAAGGCTTAACAGCGCTTTGGCATGGCCCGCACTGATGTCCCCTGTCCGCACCTGATCCCGCACATACTCCGGCAGGTTCAGCAGGCGCATGGCGTTGGTAATGGCGCTGCGGCTTTTGCCCAGCCGCTTGGCGGCTTCTTCCTGCGTTAAACCATAGCGCTCGATCAGCTTTTTGCAGCCCTCGGCTACTTCAATGGGGTCCAGGTCCTCGCGCTGTAAGTTCTCGATCAGGGCCAGCGCAGCGGCCTGTTCATCGGTCACATCTTTGATCAAAACCGGAACTTCATCCAGCCCGGCCATGCGCGCGGCACGCCAGCGGCGCTCACCCGCAATGATCACATAGCCCGGCCCGGTCTTTTTGGCGCGCACCGCAATGGGCTGCAGCAGGCCGTTTTCGCCAATGCTCTCTGCCAGGGCCGCCATGGCGTCTTCGTCAAAGTTCTTGCGCGGCTGGTCGGGGTCCGGCTCAATCTCCCGCACAGGCAGGCGGGTCAGATCCGGGCTAGCATCTTCGGTCATGGGCAGGTCTTCAAACAGGCTGTCCAGCCCTTTGCCAAGGCCGCCCAATTTGCGTTTTGCCATTCACACACTTCCCTTTCCCAAACAGGAAAACCAGGGTCATTCCCGCTCGTTATTTTCCAAAAATTCACGCGCCATGGCCATATAGGCTTCGCTGCCCTTGCCGTTCGGCTCGTAAAAATTGATGGGCATACCAAAACTGGGCGCTTCCGAAAGGCGCACGGTGCGCGGCACAACGGTTTTGTAAACCTTGTTGCCATAGTACTTTTTGACCTGTGCAACCACCTGCATGGTTAAGTTGAACCGGCCGGAGTACATGGTGAACACCACGCCCTCAATGTCCAGGTAATGGTTGTATTTTTTGCGCACGATCTTTAAGGTATTCATCAGCTCCGAAAGCCCCTCCAGCGCATAATACTCGCACTGAATGGGGATCAGCACCGTATCGCAGGCGCAAAGACCGTTGACGGTCAGCAGATCCAGCGAGGGCGGGCAGTCAATGAACACATAATCGTACAAAGGAATCAGCGGTGCCAGGATGCTGCGCAGGCGGTTTTCGCGCCGGGGCAGCTCCACCAGCTCCACCACAGCACCGGCCAGCTGCGTGTTAGAAGCAATCAGGTCTGCGTTGAACTTGGTGTGAACGATGGCCTGCCGAATGTCATCATCGTTGATCAGGCAGGTGTAAATGTTGGATTGCTGGCCTTTTTTTGCAACGCCGTAACCCGAGGTGGTATTGCCCTGCGGGTCAAGGTCAACCACGAGAACCTTTTTGCCCAGCGCAGCCACGCAGGAAGAAAGGTTGACGCAGGTGGTCGTTTTGCCAACGCCGCCCTTTTGGTTTGCGATTGCAATTACTTTTGCCATTTTACCCTCCATGTATCGTTTGGAACCGCTAAGAACTTATTTATTATAACACAGCAGCCCCTTTTGTGGAAGTCCTAACCCCCAAAAACACAAAAAATCCCCCGGGAATGTTCCACGTGGAACATTCCGGGGGAAAATTACCGGAAACGATTCGCTTTTGTGCGGCTTTTATATGTGGAATAATTAAAAGGGAAAATGACTGATCTTGGTTTTGTGGCGCTGCTTAAATAATAAGTGCGCCGTCACTTAAAGAATATGCGTGATAATAGGTAGAATCATCATCGTCTTGCCCGCTGATAATAAGATAATTGCCGCTAAAGAAGGTGGTACGGACAGAAAAGTCCGGTATGCTGATTTCATTTTGCTTCTCCCCTGTATCAATATTATAGATACCGACAGAATCACAGAAACCAAGCGCGAGTATAGAATCATTTTGTGAGTTACCATATGGAGAGTCCGGAACAAAGAACGGATCAAGTGCGCTGCCGTCAGCAGGGTTCAGTAATGTGCAATAGGTATTACCGTCGGCACCATTTAGAGTGAGCAAAAGCTTATTATCCAAGGGAATTAGGGAATTAAGAGCATCTAGATAATTTTCAGGAATATTGATTTCGTTTCCGTCCGCAGTAAAGTAAGTTTTCGTTGAATCGCGGAGCATCATATCAGGGTAAATGGTGCGGCAGAAGTAGCCAAGACCGGAAAAATCAGAGCCTAAAAATGAAATATCACTATACGATATTTCATTTGCAAGGGTATCTTGCCAGGTGTTGATGGCGGTGCAGTCAAGTGCGTCAGAAGGAAAGACACTCCAAGGCAGGTGGACGCACGTAGCAGTAGCATAAGAAAGTATATATTTTCCACCTAAGATAAAGCAAGAAGAATTATAGAGGTCAAGGCATGAAAAGGTGGTATAGTTGTGTACTAAATAAGGAAGATCGGAATAGGGCATATAATTGCTGGTAAAAGTATCATGCTCAAAAAGGTTATAGTTGATATAGGAGTTACTATCGTAAAAGTCAATTTTGAGGATGTGATTCTCACCAAGATCATCATCAGGACCAAAAGATATTTTCCGCAAAGAACTTGGACCACTAGAGAAAGTCCATACGATGCCATCGTCATCAAAGTCCATGAAATCAGCAAGATTGTGAGAACTATCGGTGCAGTCATATAAAAACTGACCATCCTGGTCCAATACGCACATGGATGCCGATTTCCCATCAAAGCCCGTTTTGGCACGGATGGACAGAATGAGATGAGAATTGATCGGATACAGCCGTTCATACCCAAGAGATTCATCCGGCTGATAAATCACATTGCCGTTTTCATCCAGAATAACCCCGGCAAAACCGGCGGTGGAAAGCTCCATGGTTCGCCCGGTGTAGACGCATTCGCCGGAAGCATTTTCGTCTGTTGCAGCAATCAGGTGCCCATCGGCCAAAGGGTATAGTGCGGTGTACCCATCCATTAAAACGGTGTTGCCGCCGCCATCGATAATGCCGCAAATTTTGTTACCGGAAGTATCAAGCCCGTTGATAACATGCTTTCCATCCTGCCATTCCCTGCTGAAACCGGTTACTTTGCTGAACAACTGGCTAGCGGGCTGCCCGGCTGGTTGTTGGGTGGGTTCTGGCGTGGATGCTTCGGTCGGTGGCGCTGTGGGGGAAGTAGTTTTGGTTGAGACGGCAGAAGAAGCCGCAGAGGAATCCGCCGCCTTGCCGCAGCTGCACAACAGGGATGCAAAAATTACGGATGATAAAAGAATCGCAGTTGCTTTTTTCATGGTTACCTCCTTTATAAAAGCTGAACGTCTTGATACCTGGATTATACCCCGTATATGGGGAATAGTCAAGAATCAATTCCATAATATAATAAAAGATAAAAGTGATTGCACCAAGTAAAGGAAAATGTAGCCATGATATCTTACGCACCGCTGTGGCGGACAATGAAGCAGCGTGGTGTTTCAACATATGCCTTAATTTCGCAGTATGGGTTCAGCCGGGGCACATTAGACAGACTGAAACAGACACGAAATGTAACAACAAATACACTGGATGATTTGTGCCGGATATTGGATTGTGAAATTTGGGATGTAATCGAATATATACCAGATACCAAAAAAGACTGACTGTTCACATCGGAACAGCCAGTCTTTTTCTATTTTAACGCTTCTTGTATGGGAACCTCAAACCTCAGCTAAATCTATTTTGTCGGTAAGATTGATTGTGCATAAAAACAGTTTGTAGGGGACGATGCTTGCATCGTCCCGCATGGCGGGCTTTGTGTAATATTTCATTCTGCTATATGGTATGAGACGGCGGGCGCACAATGTGCGCCCCTACGGGTGGGATGCATGGTAAAATGTTGATTGCCTATTATAAAATGCACTGTAGAGAACGGTCTCGACCGTTCCGAGGCCTTGCGATATATGCCATTACTAAATTAGCCGCAAAGTTTCAATAAATGATGGCTCCCCTAGAGGGGAGCTGGACGCGGAGAGGCCTGAGGGGTGGTTCCACAGGTAGTGCCCCAAAATTCATGGTGCAAATCCCCCACCGGCGGCCAGAGGGCTCTGCGCCCGCAGGCGCGTTTCGGAGGCCAACCGGGGCAACGCCACGGCTCTTAAGCCGGAGATGGCCGCCCTACCGCGTAATTGTCCGCAAATGTCGAATGATATATACGCCCGTCCGCGGGACGTCGAGGACGCCGTCAACTACAAAAATCAGGGAAAAGTTTGGCACAAAATTTGCAGGCGCGGTAAGCCATAGTACCGACGGGGTCAGGTGACTCCGCCCTACCAGAAAATTGCAAGTTCATCACAAATATTTTATTGTCCATCCAGCCATCCCCGAAAATCATATATAATCCACGGACAGCCACGAGCCTAATCAATTAAACCCCTTACCTTCCCCCACCTCCAATACCTCATTTCTAATTCCTAATTGCTCATTCTTCCAAACTCCTCCCTCCTAACTCTTAACTAACCCCTCGTCCTCCTCCACAGCAACATTCTCACCATCCGGCATCTCCGGCTCATGGCACGCCGGCAGCGTGTTGGGCACGGGCAGCGGTGCAGAGGTAGCGGTGGGGATGCGTACCGTGTATTCCAAAAATCCATCCGCTTGCTCACAGCTGGTCACGGCGGGAATGCCCCGCTGGGTCATCAGGTCAACCGCGTGCTGTAAGGTGTTTACAAACAGCCGCACATCCCCCACCATCGGCACCGTGCTGCGGCAGGGGCCGGGGGTGTCTTTGGGGGCAGCCAGCATGGCGTCCACCAGACGGTCGGCTTCCCGCACACTCAGCTTGTCCCGTGCGATCTTTTCCAGCGCGGCGGTGCGGCGGCTTTCCGGCAGGCGCAGTACAGCGCGGGCGTGGCGCTCGGTCAGACCGGCAGCGGTGCAGAGCTGCTGCTGGGCGGTGGTCAGGGTAAGTAAGCGCAGCTTGTTGGCCAGCGCGGGCTGGCTTAACCCCAGGCGGCGTGCAGCTTCGGCCTGGGTGCAGTTCCAAAGCCGGATCACCTCCCGGATGCCCCTTGCCGCATCAAAGGCATCCAGTTGGGCGCGCTGTAAATTTTCCAGCAGCCCCAGCGCAGCGGTTTCGCTGTCGTCAAAGTCCTGAATGATGGCCGGGATGCGTTCCAGCTTCGCCAGGCGGCAGGCCCGCAGCCGCCGCCCCTGCCACAAGCTGGTACTTGTGGTAGCCTGTCTTGCGCACGCTGATGGGCTGCAGCAGCCCGTTCTGTAAAATGCTGACAGCCAGCGCCGCAATCTCGGTTTCATCAAAGGCGGTGCGCGCCTGGAACGGTGATGGCTCGATCTGCTCCACCGGCAGTAAAACAATTTTGCCGGGTTTCTGATTGGCGGCTTTTTATCCGGTTTGGACATATGGCTTCTCCCTCCCCCGCACAGGCAATAAAAAAAGCCTGTGCTTGCCTTTATCAAAAGCATAGCACAGGCCAAACCGGTTAGAAAGAAAATTCGTTCGCCGCAATTCGAGGTAAAACCCGGAGTTTTGTTAAATTAAAGAGGCTTTTTGCAATTTTTCCGCCGTTGCGGGGGTAAGCTGTCGGCGTTTGCGAAATCTTTTTGCAAACCACCAGCCGCCGCTCGCTGCCGTCCGGCAGGGTGAACGCGCGGGTATCGCCGTAGGCACCGCCCAGCTTTTTCAGGGCGGCAGCGGAACCGCCCAACTCAGCATCCGCATCAGGGCCTTTCATTGCAATGAACACCCCGCCAACCCGCACAAGCGGCAGGCAGTATTCGCACAGCACCGGCAGGGCGGCTACCGCACGGGCGCTGGCGACATCAAACTGTTCACGCCAGATTTTGCGGGCGGCTTCCTCTGCGCGCTCCTTGGCGAACTCTACCCCCGTCAGGCCAAGTTCCCCCCGCACAGGTACTTCAAAAAGTCCACCCGCTTGCCGGTGGGCTCCATCAGGGTCAGCTGCAAATCCGGCTTGAAAATTTTTGCCACCACACCGGGGAACCCTGCCCCGGTGCCAACGTCCACCAGTTTGCCGGTTACTTCCGGCTGGGCGGCAAACAGCAGGCTGTCCGCAAAGTGGCGGTCCTCAATGCCCTCCGGGCTGGTGATGGCCGTCAGGTTCACCTTCTGGTTGTAATCCACCAGAATTTCCGCATAGCGGTCCAGCAGGTCCAGCTGGGCACCGCTCAGCAAAATGTTCCACGTGGAACATTTTTGTGCAAGGCGTTCTTTATCGATCATATAAGATCCTTTATAAAAAAATAATAAATAATAATGAATAAAGAACAATGTCGGTGCGCCGCCCGCTGCGGCGCAAATAAAATAGGTTGGCTGCGATGGAGCGACCATATTTTTTCCGGAACAGCTGACTTAATTAAAATGTGATGCCGTGGGCATCACACAACAATTATTCATTATTCTCTATTCTTTTTAATTAAAAATGAGTATCCCGCCCCTTATTCTGCCGCCGCAGTCTTCCCTGCTTTCATCAGGGCAATGCTCAGCTGGGCCAGGTCGCTGGGGCTTACACCAGGAATGCGTCCGGCCTGTGCCAGCGTGCGGGGGCGAATCTTCGCCAGCTTTTCGCGGGCTTCCAGCGTCACGGTTTCCAGCGGGGCGTAATCAAAGTCATCGGGGATCACCACATTTTCGTGGCGCTGTACCTCGCGGATAGCGCGCTGCTCACGGGCAATATAACCGGCATAGCGGATCTCGGTTTCAATGCGCAAGGCCATGGCAGCACTCACATCCTGCCCGCTGCCAATCACCTTGGCCAGCAGCTCATAGTGTACGCCGGGCCGCTTGAGCAGCTCCGCCGCCGTGCCGCCGGATTCACCCAGCGTTTCCAGCACTTCCGGCGGGGCAACGGCGCGCAGCTCCGCCAGCGGTACTTGGTGGTTTCCAGCCGGTGCAGCTCGGCCTTTTTCACTTCCATGTCGTGGGTGAACGCCGCCCAGCGGGTGTCGTCCACAAGGCCGTATTCCCGGCCAATGGGGGTCAGGCGCTCATCGGCGTTGTCCTGCCGCAGGCTCAGGCGGTACTCGCTGCGGCTGGTCATCATGCGGTAGGGGTCCATCACGCCCTTGGTTACTAGGTCATCCACCAGCGTGCCAAGATAGGAAGTATGCCGTGCCAGCACCAGCTCGCTCTTGCCCAGAGCCTGGCGGGCGGCGTTCAGGCCGGCCAGCAGGCCCTGCGCGGCGGCTTCCTCATAGCCGGAAGTTCCGTTGAACTGCCCTGCCCCGTACATGCCGCCGATCACTTTGCTTTCCAGCGTGGGCAGCATGCTGGTGGGGTCCCACAGTCATACTCGATGGCATAAGCCGGGCGCATGATCTCCAGGTTCTCAAACCCCTTGATGGTGCGGTACATGGCATTCTGCACGGCTTCCGGCAGGGAGGAACTCATCCCCTGCAGGTACATCTCCTCGGTGTCCTCGCCGCAGGGCTCCACAAACACCGGGTGGCGTTCCTTGCCCTTAAAGCGCACCACCTTATCTTCAATCGAAGGGCAGTACCGCGGGCCGACACCCTGAATGTCCCCCCCGCCGTACAGCGGCGAGCGGCTCAGATTGTCCAGGATGACCTTGTGGGTCTCCGGGTTGGTGTAAGCAATGTAGCAGTCCACCTTGTTGTGCATCGGCTTGTGGGTCATAAAGCTGAACGGCTGCAGCAGTTCGTCCGGGTCGCCGGGCTGGCAGTCCAATTTGCTGAAGTCAATGCTGCGGCGGTGTACGCGGGCCGGGGTGCCGGTCTTGAAGCGGCGCAGCGGCACACCGTGGGCCGTCAGATCCTTGGTCAGCGCGGTGGCCGCATGGGTGCCGTCCGGGCCGCCGTCATAGTGGGCTTCGCCCACAAAAATGCGCCCGCCCAGCGCTGTGCCGGTGGCAATCACTACGCACTTGCAGCTGTAATAGCCGCCCAGCGCCGTTACCACCCCGCACACATGGCCGTCCTGCACATCCAGCCGCACGATCTCCGCCTGGTGAATTTCCAGGTTGGGGTCAGCTCCAGCGCATGCTTCATCCACATGTGGTAGCGCTTGCGGTCAGTCTGTACGCGCAGGCTGTGTACCGCGGGGCCTTTGCCGCGGTTCAGCATCCGGCTCTGTAAAAGGTGGCGTCCGCCGCAATGCCCATCAAACCGCCCAGCGCATCAATCTCCCGCACCAGATGCCCCTTGGCTGTGCCGCCAATGGACGGGTTGCAGGGCATGTTGCCGATAAAATCCAATGTCAACGTAAAGATCGCCGTCTTGGCGCCAAGCATGGCTGCCGCATGGGCAGCTTCAATTCCGGCGTGTCCGGCACCCACCACGACCACATCATAATTTCCCAAAAAATCCATAATCTCTATGCCTCAAATCAAAACTCTTTGATGGAAGAAATTTTCGTCACTTCATTGTATCACAGCCGCGCCCGGAACACAATAAAAGAGCGCCTGCCCCCGCAGAAAATAGCGGGTAAACAGGCGCTCTTGAAACGCAGAAGAACAGGTGGGCTATTTGCCCACACAGAAGGTAGAAAACACTTCGTCAATGGTAGCTTCGGTGGCATCCTCACCGGTCAGGCGGGCAAGGGCACGCTGCGCATCGCTGATGCACACCCCGGCAGCATCCAGCCCAAAGCCGTCCTCCTGGCTGTTCAGGGCTTCGGCCAGGGCATCGCGGGCTTCCTTGGCGGCGCTCAGCTGGCGGGCGCTGCACAGCGCGGCAGCGTTGGGGTCCAGGTTGGCGGTGCCCAGCAGTTGGGCGACCGCCTGACACAAAGGCTGCAGGCTGGCGGCGTCCCGCGCGGTCAGCGGAATGATGGCCTTGAAGTAAGGCGCTAACTGCTGCTGTGCGGCAGTGAATGCTTCCCCCTGCCCGGCCAGATCCTGCTTGTTCAGGATGGCCAGCGCAGGGCGGCCCTGGCAGCGGCGTGCAATTTCCAGGTCTTCCTCATTCAGCGGGGCGGCCAGGTCGAACACGGCCAGCACCAGCCCGGCTTCCTCCAGCTTTTTCCAGCTGCGGCGGATGCCCTCGGCTTCCACAGCATCGCCGTGTTCCCCCACGTCCCGCACACCGGCGGTGTCAAACAGGTTCAGCCGGATGCCGGTATCCCCCAGCATCACGGCCTGCTCCAGCACATCGCGGGTGGTGCCCGCAATGGGGGTCACAATGGCGCGGTCAAACCCGGCCAGCAGGTTCAGCAGGGTGCTTTTGCCCACATTGGGGCGGCCCAGCAGCACACAGTCCACCCGCGGCGCAAAACCGCCCCGGCCCCGTACCCGGCAATCAGCTGGTCCAGCGTGTTCTTCTGCTCGCTCAGTGTGGCGATCAGCTCTGCCTGCGATACCTCCGGCACATCCTCCTCCGGGTAGTCGATCCAAGCGGTCAGGTGGGCAGCCAGCGTTTGCAAAGCGGCCTGGATGCCCGCAATGCGCCGTGCCAGCGCGCCGTCCAAAGCGGACTTTGCCAGCGCTGCCCCCTGCCGCCCTTCGGCGGAGATGATCTCCATCACGGCTTCGGCCTGGGTCAGGCTCATGCGGCCGTTTTCCAGTGCGCGGCGGGTAAACTCGCCGGGGCCGGCGGGCGCAGCACCGGCCAGGTACAGCGCTTCCAGCAGGCCCTGGGCCATGGCGTTGCCGCCGTGGACTGAAAGCTCGATTACATCCTCACCAGTGTAGCTGTGCGGCGCGCGGAAAAACAGGGCGATGGTCTCATCCATCTCCTCACCCCGCAGATGGTAATGCCCCAGCATGGCGGTGTAGCCTTTGGCTTCCGCAACCCGCTTTGCCGGGTTGCGCGGGGTGAAGATCTCCCCACCACCGCATACGCTTCCGGTCCGGATACCCGAACGACCGCAATGCCGCCTGCCCCCGGTGGGGTGGCAAGGGCGCAAATAGTAGAACTCATATCAATACCTCGAACTTATCTGTTGTTGGCTTTATGCCGGCCTTGGCTGCGTCAGCAGCGGTAACTCTCCCGCGGGCCAAGGTAGGATTCCGGCAGGGTGGTGCCGTCCGGCCAAAGCACGATCTTTTCCAGAATGATGGCCGGGCTGACCGCATAAAAGCGCAGTGTGTTGACCCCCGCATGGCACAGGATGACGGCCTCGGTCAGCTTTACATTGGCAAAGCCCTCGGCGTACCACTGTTCGCTGCCAAAGAACGGTCGGTTCTCCTCGTGCACGGTGTTTACAACCTGCACCGCTCCGCCATTGACCGAATAACCGATATACTGCTTCGGCTCAAAGGTGACCGGTGTGGTGGCGGACATATGGAACTGTACATGATAGTTTCCGTCTTTTGCCGCAGCAAACGTATATTCCAGATAGGGGCGCTCTTCGCTGTTTTCAAAGTTGGCGGTAGCCGGGAACACTTTCAGCGCGGTGCCCAGGCGGCCATACGGCTTGAGCAGCGCAAAGCCGCCGCCGGGAACATCCCGCTTGGCAGTGTAGTGCTGTGCTTCCATGGCAATGCAACCGTTGGCTTCCACAAAAGTTCCTTTGGGGTAACTGACCGGCGTATTGTCCACTTCCACAATGATGTTGGCCGCACCGGTCCCCTCCTGGATATGCTCATTCACCACAGCGAACTGTCCAGCCGCTTTGCCGGTAATCTGGCTGCGGTCAATCGTCAGGGTCACGCGCTGATTTTCGGCCACGGTGCCGCCGGTGCAGCTGAACTGCATCCAGGGGCAGTCGGTCTCAATGTGCCAGCTGATGGGGCACTTGCTGCCGCAGGCAACGTCAAACGCAACCTGGCTGACATCCGGCCGCAAAAAGTCCTGCCATACCTGCGGCTTGCGGCCATTCCACCAAAAGCCGGTGGCGTACTCGGTATCTTCCACGCGGGATACGATCATCCGCGGCCGGTTGGCCGGGGTGATGTACATCCGGATGGGCAGCTTGTTGTCCTCGTCGTTCCAGTACACAAAGCCGATGTGCTCCGATAACCCGAACCCGTAATACTTGCCGCCGTCCACGGTGTGGTATTCGTTCACCAGCGCTTCGTCTGCTTCAATGCAGGCCTGCACTTCATCGGCCAGCCGGTTGGCGGCAACGCGGTTCTGTTTGGCGTACAGATGGTTGCGCCCGGTCAGGATCCACATCTTCATCAAATTGGCCGTGCCGCACGCCGGGAAGTAGATCAGCGAGATAAAAGCGCTCAGGCCCTCCTGCGGGCAGGCGGTTTTCAGCGCCTCACATTCGGTAAGGATATGCTCAGAAATTTGCAGCACTTCCTCCGCCTCGCCGTAATGGGTCGGGTGGTAGGTGTTCTCCCCCATCTTCTCGTGCTTTCTGCGGGCCAGCAGGCGGGTGTAGTCGGTGATGATGCCCTCAATGCGGGGCAGGTCCGCCGGTGCAAAAGCCGCGCCAAAGTTGCGGCGCACCCACTGTGCGGTGTACTGGGTGGTAATGGCAGCATCCTGCCCACCCCAGGCGTCAATATCATAAGCCAGGTCCAGGAAGTAGGAAAGCCCGAACTCCTGCGTGCCAATATCACCGATGTTCGTTACCCAGATCTCCCGCACGCCGTATTCGTAAGCGGCGGTCATCTCCTCCCACACTTTGGGCAGGTAGGTGGCACCCACCCATTCAAATGAGTGGGGCCCGCCGTGCATGTCCATGTGGTAGTACATGCCGTACCCGCCGGGGTGGCTGCGCATTTCCGGGCTTGGCAGCGTGCGGGTGGAGCCGTGGTTGTTGTCGCTCAGCATCAGGGTCACGCCGTCCAGTTCCGGATCACCGATTAGGCCTGGCGTTTCCTTGCTGCCGTAAAAGAACTCTTCGGTTTCTGAGAAGAAAACGATCTGCCGCGGCACCTGCCTGACATCCGGGTTAATAATTTCCCGGATCAGCTGGTTCTGGGTTTTCAGCACATTGCGGATCAGTTGAATGTTCTCTTCCAGCGTGGCGTGCTGCATAATGGCAGTGTCATTTTCGCCGCGCATGCCAAGAGTGATGACGTTCTCAAAATCTTTGTTGCGGGTCAGGCCGTCGCGCCAAAAGCGGGTAATGCCTTCTGGGTTGGCAATGTAATCCCAGGCATCGCCGTAAATGGAACCCCTGCCCCGCACCATGCTGTATTCCTGCCCGCTGCGCATACAGGGTTCGTGGTGGGAGGTGCTCATCACCACACCCAGTTCGTCCGCCAGTACGGCATTTTCCAGCCCAGGGCCGTCCAGGCTGAAATTGGAATTCCACATGGCAGGCCACAGGTAGTTGCCTTTCATGCGCAGCAGCAGCTCAAATACCGGCGCATAGCAGGCGGCGTTCATGCTGCCAAAATGGGTCTTGGCCCAGTTGCCAAAGGCGGGCCATTCATCGTTGATAAAAAAGCCGCGGTACTTGACGGACGGCACCCTGGATACCATGTTCACCCGATCATCCAATACCACAGTGTCCTGGTGCCGCGGCAGGACATGGTTCCAGTTGACCAGCGGGGAAACGCCGATCAGCTCCGAAAGATGGAACAGCCCGTAAATGGTGCCGCGCTTGTCGCTCCCCGCAATCACCAGCGCGGTGCCAATGCCCGCCAGGGGGGTTCTCAATGACCTGGAAGCTGTAGCATTCCCATTTGCCCCGGATGGCATTCAGGTCAAGTTTGCCCGCGGCTTCCAGCGCATCCAGCATGGGGCTGTGCCCGATGGTACCGTACAGCACGGCACAGCCGCTCCCCTGCCCGGCGGTAATTCCGGCGGGCAGAATGCCCGTCACCAGTTCAATATCCTGCTTTACCATTCCGGCAACCCGTTTTACACCGGGCAGGGCCTGTGCTTCCTCATAAAAAGCAAGCCCTTTGCCGATCGTGATCTGCGGCATAGTTGGTTTCCCTCCTGCTTTTATCAAAATATAATGATTTTGTAAATCAAAAATGCTATTTTTACCCTGTAGAGACCGTGGGGGCGCACAATGTGGCCCCTATGGGAGATCTACGGATTTGTTGTTTATTATATTGACTTATAGAGGGTGGCATCCCCGACGCCCCGGAACGGTCGAGACCGTTCCCTACAGAACATTTTATGATGTACAACCAGCATCAAAACAATCTGTAGGGCGGGGGCCCTCACCCCGCCGTGGAGAAACCTTTGCCGGTTGCGGCAAACGCTGCAAACAATTTGTAGGGGACGATGCATCGTCCCGCCAATAGGATGCACCCTTAATCGTTTGCCCGGTTACTTTTCCCATGTAGAGCCCCATAGGGGCGCACATCGTGCGCCTGCCTACCTAAAAATATAACGGTGCCGTTTTAGGCTGCCACGGGCCAAAGCCCCAAAATAATCATCACCCGTATTATATCATAGTGCGGCACGATATAATAGAACCGCCCACAAAACGGAAAAGAAAAAAGCCCGTGCACAACGCACGGGCAATCTTTCAACAAGAAAAACAAAACTTGTTTAAAACTTAATTTGATTTTTTGCGGCGGTGCAGAACCATGCCCAGCAGCTTTTCCACCATGGCAAACACCTCGCGGAAGTTCAGCAGGCAGATGGCAAAGGTCAGCACCGTGACCGGCAGCACCCAGTGCTCCAGCTTGAACAGCATGGCAATCTCCACAAAGATCAGCCCAAGGTTCAGCAGCATCCAGGCGGGGTGAAAGTCGATCTCCAGCAGCCCGTGGGTGGAGTAAGCACGCAGCAGGAAAACAATCAGCAGGGAGATGAAACTTGCCATTGTAACGCCCCACGGCCCAAACCAGCGGATGAACAAAAAGTTCAGAACCAGATTAACCACGGCACCTACCAACATGGTGTAGAACGAACTGGTGGACCGCTTGTATACCACATACACGCTGTTCAGGAAGTTGTTCAGGCAGGTGCACATGGAAGCCAGTGTCAGGAACGGCACAAACTGCCAGCCAAGGAAGTAATCCTCGCGGAAAACGTGCATCATGGGCTGGCACAGCCAGATGACGCCCGCCACACAGCAGAACATGACCGCCGCATATACCCGGAACACCTTGCTGAAGAACGCCGAACGCTCGGATTCCTCTGTCACAGCCGAAAGCTGCCATGCCTCAAAAAAATCTGCCCCACAATGGTAATGATCTGCGGCAGATAATACCCGGCTTTCAGCAGGCCCACCCACCAGGTGCTGCTTTTGCCGTCAATGCCGTCACACTGCCCTGTACATAGAACAGGTCCGAAGCGTTGATGATCCAAAAGCTGATGGAAGCCGGGATCATGGGGATGCAATAACGCAGCATGTCCTTCCAAAGGGCTTTGTTGAACTTTTTGAAACTGAAATACTGGTGGCAGTGCCCGGCAATAAAAACAAAGATTGCCGAAAGCGCATCCGAACAGGCCATGGCAAGCAGGTAGCCGTTCGCGCCCAGATCCAGCACATCCAGGAACAGATAATAGAAGCCAAGCAGCGTGGCGGAAGTCAAAACGCCATCCACCGCAACCAGACGGTTCAGCATGCGGGAACGGATGAACTGGGTGCAGAGCGTGCGCAGGCAGCTCATCAATACACAGGCGTAAATCAGAACCAGATAATCCGCCGCATTGGGGATCAGCCGCACCAGCGGCCAGCAGACCGCCATTAAGGCAAAGCCCAGCAGGATGGTGGCAAGGCCGTTCATGAATACGCTGGATTTATCCACCTTGCGGTCCAGGCCAAACCGGATCACCGCAAAACTGACGCCCAGGCTGACCACCGGAATCAGCAGGTTGGCCACCGACTGCATCAGGCTGGTCACACCCATCACATCTGGGCTGGCCAGCGCGTAACTCAGGTATGGCTGAATAATCAGGCTGATGATTTTGGAGCCAAAGTTGGAAATGGCAAACAGGATGGTGTTGTTCACCAGCGTGGAGTAGCGTTTGGAATCTGACAAAGTGCAGATCGCCTCCTCGATATTAAATTTGAATTAAAAAAGAATAATGTTGGTGGATCGCCGCGTGTGGCGCGGCTCAAAAATATCAGGTGGGATATGCACCACATGCTGTGGGTAAAGAGTAGAAGCACGCAATAATTAGAACCTGTTCGATAGAACTCTTCAATCACGGCAGCCAATATATGGGGAATGGAAACCAAATAATGGTACTATCTCCCTTTCAGCAGCGCCTGCCGTGCCTTATAGTCCGGCATCACCCTGGCCACGGCGGCCCAGAAAGCCGGGCTGTGGTTGGGGTGGGCAAAGTGGCAAAACTCGTGTACCACCACATACTCCTGCGCGGGCAGCGGCATCACACACAGCCGCAGGGCAAAACACAGCGTTCCTGTTTTTAGGGAGCAGCTCCCCCACCGGGTGCTCATGTCCCGCACCGCTATGCGGGGCATTTCTCCGCGCGGGCAGGTGGCGGCAAACAGCGGGTAATACTGCGCACATAGTGCCTGCATCTGGTGCAGGGCGATGGCTTTGCTCGGCAGCGGCGGTTCGGCGGCACGGTTTGCCATGTGGACCGCCATCCGGCCCTGCGCCGCGGCAACCCATCCGGCATGCGCCGCCACAAAAGCGTCCACACTGCTCAAGGGTACCCGGCGCGGCGCGCTGACGGCTACACTGCCATCCGTGCGGACCCGTATGTTCAGGTTGCGCACCCGGCGGCGCGTCAATTCATATTCGACCCCGCCCGCAATGCGGCGCTGTGGGTCTGGCTGGTTCATCTGCCCACCTCCCGACTTAGCTGTTAAGGTGTACCTGATACCCCCAAAAACAGCTGCCCCCATTGTACGCTATTTTGTCGCAAAAGGAAAGTGAAAACTTGACCTTGCGTGCAGCGGTGCAGCACGGCTGCTGCACTGCCTGCCAAAATTTTCGCAAAATCGTCTATTGTAGCCATTGGCAGGGTATGCTATAATACCAATAACGACAGTTTTTTGAACTTTACCCACGCAAACTCTGTACATACTGCCGGGGTGTGGTGCCGTATTCCGCGCGGAACGCGCGGTAAAAGTTGGCATAATCCCCAAACCCGCAGTAGGTGCAGACTTCACTGGGGGCAAGCCCGCCGGCCAAAAGCTGCTTGGCGTTCAGCAGCCGCTTTTGCAGGATATACCGGTGCACCGTGGTGCCCACCTGCGCTTCAAACTTGCGCAGCAAATGGTACTTGCTGATAAAAAAGCGCTCTGCCAGCGCATCCAGCGTCAGGGCTTCGCTGTAGTGCTCGTTGATGTAGCTCAATACCCCGTCCACCACCCGGTCAGACGCCATATCGGCCGAAAGCGCGCTCTGCATGCTGCGGTCCGCCGCGCTCTGATTGATGGCAACCATCAGCTCCACCAGGCTGCAAACGGCCAGCAGGTCGCTGCCATAACTTTCCTGCATGTGCAGGCTGCGCAGCTTGTCCAGCTCACGGCGCATCTCGGCGCTGCGGGGGCCGGGCAGGCGCAGCAGATTGGTATGGCCGGGCACCGTGGTGTCAAAGCAGCGGGTCAGGCTGGTGTGCGGGCTGGAAAGGGATTCCAGATACCCGCGGTCCACCCACAGCACAATGCGCTCGTAAGGTTCATCATTGCTGTCAACCCGCGCTTGGTGCAGCTCCAGCGGGCTGATCAGCATCAGATCCCCCGCGCGCATGTGGAAGATGCGGTTTTCGACCGTATAAGATACACTGCCGCGCAAAAGCATGTAGATTTCATAAAAATCGTGGTGGTGCAGCTCCACTTCATCCATGTAGCGGTAGCGGTAAATTTCAAAATCCCGGCGGATCATGGTCTGCCGCCGTGTAAAGGGTTGAAAGCTGTTTTCTGCCATAATCCTGTCATCTCTCTTTCCACTTTCATAGTACCGCAATTTTTGCAATCTTTCAAGCAATTACGCCAATTTGATTTGCAAAAAAATAAGGGTTATACTTATCCACGGTTTGAATGAACAACACCGGCCGTGCTGCAAAGCAAGGCCACCGAAGATATCACAAAACAAAATCTGAAGGAGTGTTTCGCCATGAAAATGAACGCTGCATCCATCAAGAACCAGAAGGCTGAATGGGAAGCCCTGGGCGTTAAGCTGCCCGCCTTTGACCATGAAGCTATGACTGCCAAAACCAAGGAGCATCCGGTTTGGGTCCACTTTGGCGCAGGCAACATCTTCCGCGGCTTTATCGCAGCTCTCCAGCAGCGCCTGCTGAACGAAGGTCTGCAGGACCGCGGCATCATTGCAGCCGATACCTTTGACTATGACATCATTGATAAGATCTACACCCCGTTCGACAATCTGACCATGATGGTCACCCTGAACCCGGATGGATCCACCAGCCGCGAGATCATCGGTTCTGTTGCCGAGGGCCTGCGCGCTGATTCTTCTGACGCTGCCATGATGGCACGCTTCAAGGAGATCTTCACCGATCCCGGCCTGCAGATGATCTCCTTCACCATCACCGAGAAGGGCTATGCCCTGTACCGTCCCGATGGCAGCCTGATGCCCGTTGTGCAGGCTGATATCGACGAAGGTCCGGCACACGCACGCCACGCCATGAGCATGGTCGCTGCCCTGCTGTTCGAGCGTTTCCAGGCTGGTGCCGCCCCGCTGGCTGTTGTCAGCATGGACAACTGCTCCCACAACGGCGAAAAGCTGCAGTCCAGCGTGATGACCGTTGCCAAGGCATGGGCTGAAAAGGGCTATGTCGGCCAGGACTTCATCGCTTACCTGGAAGATGAGAGCAAGATCGCATTCCCCTGGTCCATGATCGACAAGATCACCCCGCGCCCCCACAAGATCGTGGAAGAGCAGCTGGTCAAGGATAACATCGAGGATATGGAGCCCATCGTTACCAGCAAGAACACTTTCATTGCTGCCTTTGTCAACGCAGAGCGCCCGCAGTACCTGGTTGTTGAGGACAAGTTCCCCAATGGCCGTCCCCCGCTGGAAAAGGCCGGCGTCTATATGACCGACCGTGACACCGTCAACAAGACCGAGCGCATGAAGGTCACCACCTGCCTGAACCCGCTGCACACCGCCATGAGCGTTTACGGCTGCATGCTGGGCTACACCCTGATCTGCGACGAGATGAAGGATGCCGATATCGTTGCCCTCATCAAGCGCCTGGGCTATGTTGAAGGCCTGCCCGTTGTGGTCAACCCCGGCATCCTGGAGCCCAAGGCATTCATCGATGAAGTTGTTGAGCAGCGCCTGCCCAACCCGTTCATGCCGGACGCCCCGCAGCGTATCGCTACCGATACTTCCCAGAAGGTCGGCATCCGCTTTGGCGAGACCATCAAGAGCTATGTTGCTGAAGGCCGCGACCTGAACACCCTGGTGTCCATCCCGCTGGCCATTGCTGGCTGGCTGCGTTACCTGCTGGCTGTTGATGACAACGGCAACGCATTTGAAGTTTCTGCAGACCCCCTGAAGGATGACCTGCAGGCTAAGCTGGCTACCATCAAGTTCGGTGCTCCTGACAGCTGCACCGACCAGCTGGACAGCATCCTGAGCAATGCTTCCATCTTTGGCTCTGACCTGACCAAGACCGTTCTGGCCGACAAGGTCAAAGCTTACTTCAAGGCTGAGATCGCAGGCCCCGGCGCTGTCCGCAAGACCCTGCACGACGCTGTCAACGCTTAATGAAGGCGTAACCAAAAGGCATTCCGGGGAAACCCCGTATTGACTCGGAATCCAAGATTGCCCCAGATAAACAACAACCAAGGAGGAAACACTTATGCCTATGCAAATGGGTTGGCGTTGGTATGGTGAGGGCAACGACCCCATCACACTGAACGACATCAAGCAGATTCCCGGCGTTACCAGCATCGTTTGGGCTCTGCACCACAAAATGCCCGGTGAGATTTGGGAAGAGAACGAGATCAAGGAAGTCATGGATCAGATCCACGCTTACGGCTTCAACGGCGACGTTGTTGAATCTGTGAACGTCCATGACGATATCAAGATCGGCCTGCCTACCCGCGACCAGTATATCGAAAACTACAAGCAGTGCATCCGCAACCTGTCCAAGTTTGGCGTTAAGGTTATCTGCTATAACTTCATGCCTATCTTTGACTGGACCCGCACTGACCTGTTCCACCCTGTCGGTGATGGCTCCACCGCCCTGTTCTATCAGAAGGATATGATCAAGGACGATTACAAGGCTATGGCCAAGTATATCCTGGACTTCACCGAGAAGTACCACATGACCTTCCCCGGCTGGGAGCCGGAGCGTATGGCTAAGCTGGACGAGCTGTTTAAGGCCTATGCCCCTGTCACCAAGGAGAAGCTGTGGGAGAATCTGAAGTACTTCCTGGAAGCCCTCATGCCCACCTGCCGCGAGTGCGACATCAAGATGGCCATCCATATGGACGATCCCCCATGGGATATCTTCGGCCTGCCCCGCCTGCTGGTGGACGCCGAGAGCATCGACCGCTTCCTGTCCATGGTGGATGATCCGTACAACTGCCTGACTCTGTGCTCCGGCAGCCTGAACGCCAACCCCAACAACAATGTTGCCGAGATCGTCCGCAAGCACTGCGACCGCATCGCTTTCGCTCACATCCGCAACATCCATCACTTTGATAACGGTGACTTCTCTGAGGCTGCCCACCGCGATTGCTGCGGTGAGACCGGCATCATCGAGATCCTGCGCGCTTACCACGACAACGGCTTTGAGGGCTATATCCGCCCCGACCACGGCCGTCAGCTGTGGGAGGAAGGCCCCGGCAACTGCCGCCCCGGCTACGGCAAGTATGACCGTGCCCTCGGCATCCAGTATATGCTCGGCGTCTGGGATCTGCTCGACCGCCTGGATGAAGAGAAGAATAAGTAATTTCTGACCTTTTCAGCTTTTCTGGCCCGCACCCGTATGGGTGCGGGCTTTTTGTTTTGCCGTAAAAATCAGCCGTAATCTGGCGCGCTCCCCGTAGGGGGCGCACATCGTGCGCCCGCCAACCGGAAAAGAGATGGCGGCCCTTTGGGATTGTACCGGACAAGGGCCTGCAATAAATCCTATTATATCTAAAAGAAATGTCTACATAATCCAAAGGAGCTGCCGCATCTGCGGCGGCTCCTTTGGTTACGTTACCCAAATCAAAATCGATATCCAATATCACCAAATATCCGCCCAAATCTTCTCCATCCCGGCCACTTGTTCCCGCTGCATCCAAATGCTATAATTGGCATATAAACCAATACAGAAAGCGTGATTCTAATGCCCAGACGATATGACAGCGCCGACGCCAAGCGCCGCATTTTAACGGCCTGTGTTCGGTTCTTTCTGGAAAAAGGCTATACCCGCACCACTGTTGCCGAAATTGTCAAGGAAGCCGATGTCAGCATCAGTACCTTCCAGAACGTGTTCCGCACCAAGGATGGCGTTCTGGTGGAGCTGGTCAAATTCATGTTCGGCAGTCAGTTTGATATGGCGGGCCAGATTGCAGGCCAAAAGCTGCCGCCCGTCTATGTGTACGCGGTGGAGACCAGCATCCAGCTGGCTTTGACCGAGCTGAACGAGAACCTGCGGGATATCTACCTGGAAGCCTACAGCCACACCGAAGCGTCCGAGTATATCTACCAGCACACCTCCAGCGAACTGTACCGCATTTTCGGCCCCTACCTGCCCAGCTATACCGAAAGCGACTTCTATGAACTGGAGATCGGCTCTGCGGGTATAATGCGGGGCTATATGTCCCGCCCGTGCGATAAATACTTTACGCTGGAAAAAAAGTTGGCCCGCTTCCTTTCCATGAGTTTAAACGCTTACGCGGTGCCCGCCGCAGAGCAAAAGCAGGTGCTGGATTTTATCGCCAAGCTGGATATCCGCGCCATTGCCGTGCAGGTCATGCAGGAGCTGTTCAAAGCGCTTGCCATGCGTTTTTCCTTCCCGCTGCCGGATTCCGTAAAAGCATAATCAGCCAGCACCGCCCCCGTTTGTCCGCCAACCCGTCATGAACAGGAGAAAAAGATGAAAGCGATTCAATGGATCATTTCCGCTCTGGTTGCCGTGGTCATCATCGCCGCCGCCGTTGGCGGCGGGGTGTACTTTACCCGGCTCAAAAGCATCCACAGCATCCGCAAACTGACCGATTACGAAAACTATAACCTCTACCGCATGGATATTGACTATGCGTATGATCTCGACCGCCTGATCGACCGCGGCATTACCGATAACCAGAGCATGATCAATGCCATCCTGGCCGAAGCCCTGCCCTACCTGCCCATCCATATGAAAGCCCCAAACTTTGGTTGCAGCGCGTTCTGCACCCAGGGCACGGACGGCCACACCCTGATGGGCCGCAACTATGATTTCAAGAACGATACCTCCGCCATGCTGGTCTACTGCACCCCCAAGGACGGTTACGCCTCGGTCGCCTTTGCCGCACTGGATAACATCAACGCCAACACGCCGGACGCGAGCATGGCCAAAAAGCTGGCAACCCTCACCGCGCCGTTCATCTGCCTGGACGGCATGAATGAAAAGGGCGTTTCTATCGCCGTTCTCACGCTGGACAGTGACCCCACCTACCAGCAGACCGGCAAGCCGATGATCGCTACCACCCTTGCCATCCGCCTGGTGCTGGACCGCGCCGCCACCACAGCCGAAGCTGTAGAGCTGCTGAGCAAATATGATATGTTCGCTTCCAGCGGGCGGGATTACCACTTCTATATCACCGATGCTTCCGGTGATGGCCGCGTGCTGGAATACGACTGCAATGACCCCGCCCGCCCCCTGACCGTTACCCCCAGCCGCAGCGTAACCAACTTCTTTGTCATGTACAAGGATAACGTTCTGCCCAACCAGCGCAACGGCGTTTACGGCCATGGCCGGGAGCGCTATGATGCCATCGAGGAAATCCTGGATGCCAATGCAGGCAGTATTGACCGGGAAATTGCCTGGCAGGCCCTGCAGGCGGCCTCTCAGGCCCCCAACCCGCAGGATGTGACCAGCAATACCCAGTGGAGCATCCTGTACGATAACACCGCCCTGACCGCCGAAGCCGTCATCCGCCGCGACTGGAACACCAAAACCAGCTACAACCTGGTAAGCAATGTTGCCGTAACGGATGTAGGCTGATCCCGCCGCTTTTTTTCGCCAAATCCGGCAAAACGCATTGCACTTCTCAGCCAGCAGGGCTATAATAAAACCGCGTATGAGAAGAATTCCGGGGTGCTCTACTGCCCCGTTCCAGATGGAGGAAAACAGCAATGCTCAAAGTTTGGATCAGCGGTGCCAACGGCCATCTTGGTCAGGCGCTGTGTACACGGCTTGACCGCGAAAAATACCAGCTGATCGCCACCGATGTGGCGGAAGTGGATGTGACTGTCCCCGCCGAAGTCCGCGCCTTTGCGGATGCCAACCGCCCGGATGTCATCATCAACTGCACCGGCTTTAATGATGAGGACGGCTGCGAGACGGACCCCGACCGCGCTTACCGCGTCAACGCCCTGGCCCCCCGCAACCTGGCCCTTGCCGCCGATGCGCTGGGGGCCAAGATGGTGCAGTTCTCCACCGATGATGTGTTTGCCAAGGCGAGCCACCACCCCTATAATGAGTTCGATGCCCCCGCCCCTGAAAGCCTGTATGGTAAAAGCAAGCTTGCGGGCGAAGAGTTTGTGCGCACGCTGTGCCACCGCTACCTGATCGTGCGCAGCGCCTGGGTGTACGGTATCGGGCGGGATTTTGTCTCCACCGTGCTGAACGCCGCCGCAGACCCCACCTGCCCCTGGCTGGCCGTTCCCACGGATCGCTTTGCCTCCCCTACCTCGGCCGATGACCTGACCGCCGCGGTGGAGCAGCTGATCGACCATGATACCCTGGGCATTTACCATATCGTGTGCCAGGGCCGCTGCAGCCGCTATGACTTCGCCAAAGCCATCCTGAAAGCTGCCCATATGGAAGATAAACTGGAGCTGCACCCCATCCGCGCAGCGGACGCTGGCAGCACCCCTAGCTACACCGTGCTGGATAACCTAATGCTCCGCCTGGACAACCTGCCCCAGCCCCGCCCCTGGAAAGAGGCCCTGAACGAGTACATTAACTCCCTGCAATAAGCGTAACGCCCGGCTGCCTAGCAGCCGGGCACTTTTTTGCGTGCCGCAAAAAGTAAGACCAAATTAGCAATTAGCAATTAGGAATTGGAGCCGAGCTTTTTAGGCTGTCGGTAGGGAACGGCGTCCTCAATGTCCCGGACGAGCCTGAAAATTGCCAACCATATGCCCCGCGCCGTAAAATATTTGTATAGGACGATGTGAAAAAATGATTGTTTATTTGCTCACAACCATGCTGTAGGGCGGGATGCCCTCATCCCGCCGTGGAGAAACCTAAATAATCGGCCACAACTGAAAAAATGCTTCCTTTTTCCACAATTTTTCCCGCACCTGTTGAAAACATCCAACCCTTCCGGTTTGCCCTATGCGCATCCTGCACAAATGCGTCCAATCAAATCTGTTTAATCTGCGCAAGGCGGAGAATCTGTAATTTCTCTATTACACAAAATTTCAAAACGTGCTATGATAGCCACAATAAATGGTAGTCGCAGCACGGAAAGACAGCGAGACGAAAGTTTTGCTGTCTTTCTTTTTTGTCTGCGGTCTTGATTTCAGAAAGGAGCACTTTCCTATGCCCAAAACACTGCCGCAAAGAATCGTATTTACCATCGTCATGGCCACCATCATGGTGTATGGCATGATCGTTTATAACGTTGCCTTGAACACCGGCGGCGTTACCAACGCTACCTTTGGCATGGCTCTGCACGAAATGCCCATTATGGTGCCCGTGGCCTTTGTGCTGGAATTCTTTGTGGTCGAAAAGCTGGCCACCGCCCTGGCGTTCACCTTTATGCGCCCCACGGACCGCCCGCAGTTCATTACCTATGCCGTCTCCCTGATGATCGTCTGCATCATGTGCCCAGTTATGAGCCTTGTGGCTACCCTGCTGTTCAAGGAGCCCAGCTTTGGCACATGGGTGCATACCTGGGGCTGCAACTTCCCTATGGCGCTCTGCTGGCAGATGTTCTACTGCGGCCCGCTCAGCCGGTTTATCTTCCGCGCTATTTTCCGCAAACAGCTGCAAGCGGAAAACCAGGAACAGCACTAAGGCAAATCCAGCACGCTGCCCGCACAAACAGGCAGCGTGCCTTTTTTATCGTGTTGCATCCCCACCAAAACTTTTTGAACAAATTCCCTGCTTTTGCTTGACAACCCCCGCCGGAGTATGCTACTATATCTTTGCTGATTAGGATAACACTAACTGGCGCGCAGCCAGCTGATTGACCTCCGTTCCGGCTGCATCATATCCCCACAAATCTCCTTATTGCCTCCGTTTCATTTGCGGCAGTGCCCACCGGGCACGCAAGCATGCCGCGCAAAAATGCCATTATCGCCTGCAAGGGCATACCGAATCAAAGCAAGGCCGGCACCCATGGAATGAGCCACATGGGTGCCGGTTTTGTTTGTATGGGTCTGTTCCCCCGGCCCCGCGCAGGCAAAATAATACAATAAGACCCCCGCCTGCAAAAGAGAGAAAAAAGGCGGGGGTCCTATTGATGTAAGGGGGGGGGCAAAGCAGCAACCCATGTAAGGGAGGGCTGTTCCCTACATGCTGTGAGGGTCGCTGCCTGCGAGATTAGCGCAAACTAACCATGAACAAACAATACCACGCCGCCAGGATTTTGTCAAGCCCCGGAGCAAATCAAAATAAAAAAGTTTCAAAATATTCAAAAAGTTAGATTAAATAAACGCTTTCTCGGCAAAAATAAGAATACTCTGCCGCAGCCGCCAAACACAAAAAGTACCTTGCATTTTGTAACAACCTGTGATAGAATGACGGTGTTAAAGGTTAGTTGATACTAATCATTGGAGCAGTGCTCACTGCTGATGAAATAGTTTCCCAAAGAAAGGATCGATCGATAATGGCATACCTGGAAATTGAAAAAGTTGTAGGCCGCGAAATTCTGGACTCCCGCGGAAACCCCACCGTTGAAGCTGAGGTCTGGCTGGCTGACGGCACCGTTGGCCGCGGCATGGCACCTTCCGGCGCATCTACGGGCGAATTTGAAGCCCTGGAGCTGCGCGATGGCGACAAAGCCCGTTACGGCGGCAAGGGTGTGCAGAAGGCTGTGGAGAACATCAACACCACCATCAATGATGTTCTGACCGGCATGGATGCTTCCGATATTTACGCTGTCGATGCTGCCATGATCAAGGCAGACGGCACCAAGGATAAATCCAACCTGGGTGCAAACGCCATCCTGGCTGTTTCTATCGCTTCTGCCCGCGCAGCAGCCCTTTCTCTGGATATTCCTCTCTACCGCTTCCTGGGCGGTATTTCCGGCAACCGTCTGCCGGTTCCCATGATGAACATCCTGAACGGCGGTGCCCACGCAACCAACACCGTCGATACCCAGGAATTCATGATCATGCCTGTCGGCGCACCTTCCTTCAAGGAAGCCCTGCGCTGGTGCGCTGAGGTGTTCCATGCCCTGGCAGCTCTGCTCAAGAGTCGCGGCCTGGCCACCTCTGTGGGCGATGAGGGCGGCTTTGCCCCCAACCTGTCCAGCGATGAAGAGACCATCGAGACCATTCTGGAAGCCATCCGCAATGCAGGCTATGAGCCGGGCAAAGACTTCATGCTGGCTATGGACGCTGCTTCCAGCGAATGGAAGGGCACCAAGAAGGGCGAGTATATCCTGCCCAAAGCCGGCACCCATTACACCAGCAGTGAACTGATCGCCCACTGGAAGAGCCTGGTTGAAAAGTACCCCATCATCTCCATTGAGGATGCCCTGGATGAGGAGGATTGGGAAGGCTGGCAGGAGCTGACCCGCGAGCTGGGCGGCAAGGTCCAGCTGGTTGGTGATGACCTGTTTGTTACCAACACCGAGCGCCTGTCCAAGGGCATTCAGCTGGGCTGCGGCAACGCAATCCTGATCAAGCTGAACCAGATCGGCTCCGTTTCCGAAACCCTGGAAGCCATCAAGATGGCCCACAAGGCTGGCTACACCGCCATTTCTTCTCACCGCTCCGGCGAAACCGAGGATACCACCATTGCCGACCTGGCCGTTGCCCTGAACACCTGCCAGATCAAGACCGGTGCGCCCAGCCGTACCGAGCGTGTGGCCAAGTACAACCAGCTGCTCCGCATTGAGGAAGAGCTGGGCGATTCTGCCGTTTACCCCGGTATGGCTGCTTTCAACGTGAAGCGCTAAAGGAATTTATCCTCCCATAGCTTGTTAAACAGCAGCAGCTCCCGCAGCATATCCGAACAGGATGTGCCGCAGGGGCTGCTGCTGTTTGTGCAGACATTTGCAAAAAAACTTGCAAAATCTGCCTTATTTGCATGGAAAAACAAATAGAACTGCACTTTTTTGCAATTTTTGTTGACAGCGCAAATAATATATGATACACTTTTTTCGATTTTGAAAGACGAATCGTGTTTGCAAGAGTTTTTCAAAGCAATTTACCTACGGACCGCCCAACAGGGGCGGGCCGGAATACTGACATTTGAAATGCCGCAGCGGCGAGCGAAAAGTGTAAGCTGCTAAGAGAAAAGCGCAGCGTCATACGGATTGTATGACCGAGCATTTTTTCAACACAGATTGCACTTTGCAGCCGCTGATGTGGCGTTTCAGGCGAAGCCGGAAATGTTAGTGTTCCGACCCATGGCCATACGGACAGCCGGGTCCACTGCCGATCGGCAACTTTAGTTGCCTTATTGATTGAGTTAAAAGCTCAAATTTTATAAGTTGGTTCCTTTACAACCATGAAATTGCGCAGTCAGCTGCGCAGACTTGTGAAACGGTCAATAAAGAGTAGTAAAAGTAAGATTGCTATATAGACTCTGACACGCTCAACCTTTTTGAATCATGCCGCATTCGCTCTCCCGGTAAACACGCCGGGGGGATTTGGCCTGTGGCAAAATTTAAAAAGCTGGTTTCAAACGCAAGTCTGCACACCCGTGTAAGGCTTGCGTTTTTTGTTTTGCCAAACGGCACTTCCCAAAGGAACCGCGAACGGAGGTAAACATGAACGGTGAGAAAAAACGCGCCCGGTTGGACCAGCGCCGCGCCCCCATCCACGAAGCGCTGGAAAATTTCCGCCAGATGCGCGTGGTTCCCTTTGATGTGCCCGGTCATAAGCGGGGACGCGGCAACCCGGAACTGACCGCCTTTTTGGGCCAGCAGTGCGTTGGGGTGGATGTGAACAGCATGAAGCCGCTGGATAATCTCTGCCATCCGGTATCCGTCATCCGCGAAGCGGAGGAACTGGCCGCCGATGCGTTCGGCGCTGCCCACGCGTTTTTGATGGTGGGCGGCACCACCAGCTCGGTGCAAAGCATGGTGCTGACCGCCTGCAAGCGCGGGGATGAGATCATCCTGCCCCGCAACGTGCACCGCAGCGTGCTGAACGCACTGGTGCTCTGCGGCGCTGTGCCGGTGTATGTCAACCCCGAAGTGGACCAGCGGCTCGGCATCAGCCTGGGCATGAAGCGGGAACAGGTGGCCAAAGCCATTGCCGAGCACCCCAACGCGGTGGCGGTTCTGGTCAACAACCCCACCTATTACGGCATCTGCAGCGACCTGCGCGCCATTGTGCGGATGGCCCACGATGCCGGGATGCTGTGCCTGGCTGATGAAGCCCACGGCACCCACTTTTACTTCGGCGGCGGCCTGCCGGTTTCCGCCATGGCAGCCGGGGCGGATATGGCGTCGGTTTCCATGCACAAAAGCGGCGGCAGCCTGACCCAGTCCAGCCTGCTGCTGACCGGCCCCAACGTCCACGCTGGCTATGTGCGGCAGATCATCAACCTGACACAGACGACCTCCGGCAGCTATCTGCTGATGTCCAGCCTGGATATCTCCCGCCGCAACCTGGCCCTGCGCGGCCGCCAGGTGTTCCACCAGGTGGCAGATATGGCCGAGTATGCGCGGGAGGAAATCAACGCCGTGGGCGGCTATTACGCCTTTGGCAAAGAGCTCTGCAACGGCAACTCCGTGTTTGATTTTGATACAACAAAACTCAGCGTCCACACGCTGGATATTGGCCTTGCAGGGATCGAAGTCTATGATATCCTGCGTGATGAATATGATATCCAGATCGAATTTGGTGATATCGGCAACATCCTGGCCTATCTTTCCATCGGTGACCGCCCGCAGGAGGTGGAACGTCTTGTCAGTGCCCTGGCCGAAATCAAACGTCGCTACCATACCGACGGCGCGGGCCTGTTGAGCCAGGAATACATTGACCCCGAAGTTGCCGCCAGCCCGCAGGAAGCATTCTATGCCCCCAAAAAGAGCCTGCCCCTGCGCGAAACGGAAGGCATGGTTTGCAGTGAGTTCGTCATGTGTTATCCGCCGGGTATCCCCATCCTGGCGCCGGGCGAGCGCATCACTGCTGAGATCCTGGATTATATCGAATACGCCAAAGCCAAAGGCTGCAGCATGACCGGACCGGAAGATCCTGACATTCTGCGCCTGAACGTTCTGGCCTAGGGTGTATCTGAAAAGCCGAAAATTCAGTCTATTACTACAAACACAGCCGGATTATGCGTTAAGGCAATACCGCATAATTCTAAGTGCCGATACGGCGAGCGAGGTGCGGCAGATGCCAAGCCAAAAGCGCAGATAATACTGGATGTCTTATCGAGCATTTTGGCAACGCAGATGCCGTGCCGCAGCTGCCGGAGCGGTGCTTAAGCCGCAAGGCGGGAATTGTGCGGTGTTGCCTTAAAAAGCCTTGGAATCCACAAAGGATTCCCGCGGCTCTTTGCCTTACATCCTGCTTGTGTTTGCGAAATATCCGTCATTTTCTTTGTTTTCAGATACACATTAAGAAGGAGGTTTGTACAATGGAAATGTGGTTTTCGGAATTTCATACCCCCGATGTAAAGCACAGCATCCGGGTCAACCGCCAGCTCTATTCCAAACAGAGCGACTACCAGCGCATTGATATTTTTGAAACGCCGGAATTTGGCCGGGTGCTTACGCTGGACGGCAATGTCATGCTGACGGAGCGCGATGAGTTCATTTACGATGAAATGATCACCCATGTGCCGATGTCGGTGCACAGAAGTGCAAAGGACATCCTCGTCATCGGCGCGGGCGATGGCGGCGTTGTGCGGGAACTGACCCGCTATGACCGTGTGGAGCGCATTGACCTGGTGGAAATGGACCCCCAGGTTATTGAAGCTTGCCGCGCCTACCTGCCCGGCAACGCCTGCCGTATGGATGACCGCCGCGTGCATATCTATTACGAAAACGCACTCAAGTTCATCCGCAAGTGTGAGGATGAATATGACCTTATCATTGTGGACTCCTCCGACCCGTTCGGCCCGTCGGAAGGGCTTTTCACCCGCGAATTTTACGGCAACTGCTATAACGCCCTGCGCGATGACGGCATTATGGTAAACCAGCAGGGCAGCCCTTTCTATGCCGAGGATGCCACCGCCATGCAGCGCAGCCACAAGCGCATTGCCAGCACCTTCCCCATCAGCAAGGTGTATCAGGCGCACATCCCCACCTTTGCTGCGGGCTACTGGCTCTTCGGCTTTGCCAGCAAAAAATACCACCCCATCAATGATATGGACAGTGACGCCTGGAATGCGCTGAACATGCGCACCCGTTATTACACCACCCGGCTGCATGTCGGGGCGTTTTACCTGCCGGCATTTTTGGAAGAGATGCTGCGCGAAGTGGAGGACTGTTGATGCTGCACCGCAATGTAGAAAACTTTATCGGCTGTGACAGCAGCTACCGTACCGCCGGCATTGTGCTGTACGGCGCGCCGTTCGATTCCACCACCAGCTACCGCCCCGGCGCACGCTTTGGCCCTGCCGCCATCCGCCACGAAAGCTATGGCCTGGAAACCTACAGCCCCTATCAGGATAAAGACCTGACCGACTGCAACGTGTTTGACAGCGGAGATCTGGAGCTCTGCTTCGGCTCCAGCGAAAGCGCTCTGGTGGATATTGAATCCCGCGCGGCAGAGATCCTGCGGGATGGCAAGCTGCCCCTGCTTCTGGGCGGTGAACATCTCGTCACGCTGGGGGCTGTGCGGGCTGCCGTGAAAAAATACCCCGACCTGCACATCGTCCATTTTGACGCTCACGCCGACCTGCGGGATGACTATCTCGGCGCACAGCTCAGCCATGCCTGTGTGCTGCGCCGCTGCCATGACCTTTTGGGCGATGGCCGCATCCACCAGTTCTGTATCCGCAGCGGCGATCGGGAAGAATTCCAGTTTGCCGCCCGCCATACCGATATTCACAAGTTCGATTTCACCGGTCTGCAGGAATTGACCGATTGGCTGTGCCAGGCAAATGTGCCGGTTTACCTGACAATCGACCTTGACTGCCTGGATCCATCGGCATTCCCCGGAACCGGAACCCCCGAAGCGGGCGGAGTCAGCTTCTTGCAGCTGCTGGGAGCCATCCGCACCGTAACCAAAGCAAACATCATCGGCGCGGATGTGAACGAGCTGGCCCCCATGCTGGACCAGAGCGGCGTTTCCACCGCAACTGCCTGCAAAGTGCTGCGTGAGCTGCTGCTGGCGCTGGACTGATCGAAGATCTGTACACCCTACATTCAAGGCAATACCGCATAATTCTAAGTACCGATACAGCGAGCGAGGTGCGGCAGATGCTAAGCCAAAAGCGCAGATAATACTGGATGCTGCAAAGGTGAGCGCCGCCAGTGGCGGAAACAGCGAACCGAAGCAGGGGCAGCGGTCGCAGAGTGCGAGGGGCTTTTGCCCCCGAAGCACGATGCGGGTACCGCAACCCGACATTATCGAGCATTTTGGCAACGCAGATGCCGTGCCGCAGCCGCCGGAGCGGTGCTTAAGCCGTAAGGCGGGAATTGTGCGGTGTTGCCTCAAATAAAACATAAAGGAGTACCATCATGAGCAAAGTTCTTGTTATCGGCTGCGGCGGCGTGGCCAGTGTAGCCATCTCCAAGTGCTGCCAGGTCAGCGATGTTTTTACCGAGCTGTGCATTGCCAGCCGCACCAAGTCCAAGTGCGATGCCCTGGCGGCAAAGCTGGCCCCCAACACCAAAACAAAAATCACCACCGCCCAGGTGGATGCCGATGATGTGCAGCAGCTGTGCGATCTTATCAACAGCTACAAGCCCGATCTGGTCATGAACATTGCCCTGCCCTATCAGGATCTGACCATCATGGATGCCTGCCTGGCCTGCGGCGTCAACTATATGGACACCGCCAACTATGAGCCGGAAAATACCGATGACCCGGAATGGCGCGCTATCTATGAAAAGCGCTGCAAGGAAGCAGGCTTCTCCGCCTACTTTGATTACAGCTGGCAGTGGGCCTATAAGAAAAAGTTTGAGGATGCCGGCCTGACTGCCCTGCTGGGCTGCGGCTTTGACCCGGGCGTTACCCAGGCTTACTGCGCTTACGCCGCCAAGCATGAGTTTGACACCATCGACACCATCGATATCCTGGACTGCAACGGCGGCGACCATGGCTATGCCTTCGCCACTAACTTTAACCCCGAAATCAACCTGCGCGAAGTTTCTGCCCCCGGCAGCTATATGGAAAACGGCAAGTGGGTCGAGATCCCGGCCATGAGCATCAAGCGGGAATATAACTTTGACCAGGTCGGTCAGAAGGATATGTACCTGCTGCACCACGAGGAAATTGAATCTTTGGGCAAGAACCTGCCAGGCGTCAAGCGCATCCGCTTTTTTATGACCTTTGGCCAGAGCTACCTGGACCATATGCGCTGCCTGGAGGATGTGGGAATGCTCTCCACCACCCCCATCAACTTTAACGGTCAGGAAATCGTACCCATCCAGTTCCTCAAAGCCCTGTTGCCGGACCCCGCCAGCCTGGGCCCCCGCACCAAGGGCAAAACCAACATCGGCTGCATCTTTACCGGCAAAAAGGACGGCAAGGATAAAACCTACTATATCTATAACGTCTGCGACCATCAGGAATGCTACCGCGAAGTCGGCAGTCAGGCCATCAGCTACACCACCGGTGTGCCTGCCATGTGCGGCGCCTTGATGATGCTGACCGGCGAATGGACCAAGCCCGGCGTATATACCGTTGAGGAGTTCAACCCCGATCCGTTCCTGGATGCGCTGGACAAGTACGGCCTGCCCCGCAGCGAAAACCATAACCCCGTGCTGGTGGATTGATGAACCAGCGGGATATGCGGCCGCCTTTTGCGGCACTCGGCGGAACCATCCCGCCGGAACTGGAAAAACTGCCTACCCCCTGCTACCTGCTGGATGAAGACGCCCTGACCCGCAACGCGGAAATTCTGGGCGGCCTGGCCCAGCGCACCGGCTGCAAGGTGCTGCTGGCCCAAAAGGCGTTCAGCAATTATGACTGCTACCCCCTGCTGGCGCCACACCTGGCCGGTACCGAAGCCAGCGGCCTGTTTGAAGCCCGCCTGGGTGCGGAAGAGATGCCCGGCAAGGAAGTCCATGTGTTCTGCGCGGCCTACCGTGCGGACGAAATGGATGAACTGGTGCAATACGCGGACCATATCGTCTTTAACTCCCCCGCCCAGCTGGCAAAGTTCGGCCCTGCCGCAAAAGCGGCAGGCAAAAGCGTGGGGCTGCGCACCAACCCGGAATGCTCCACCCAGGACGGCCACGCTATTTATGACCCCTGCGCCCCCGGCAGCCGCCTTGGCACCACCCGCGCCCAGTGGAACGCCGCAGTAGCGGCGAACCCCGCGCTGCCCAATTTGCTGGATGGCCTGCACTTCCACACCCTGTGCGAGCAGGACTCCGATGCGCTGGCCACGACGCTGGACGCTGTGGCCCAAAAATTCGGTGACCTGCTGCCTCGGATGCAGTGGCTCAACTTTGGCGGTGGGCACCATATCACCCGCCCCGGTTACGATATCGCCATGCTGGAACGCTGCATCACCCGCGCCCAGCAGGACTGGGGCGTGACGGTCTATCTGGAACCTGGCGAAGCCTGCGCCCTGAACGCGGGCTTCCTGCTCAGCCGCGTGCTGGATGTGGTGCAGAACGGCGATACAACCATCGCCATTCTGGATGCCAGCGCCGCCTGCCATATGCCGGATGTGATCGAAATGCCCTACCGCCCGCCGCTGTTTGCCGCAGCCGAACCGGGAGAAAAGCCCTGCACCGTGCGCCTTGCCGGGCCGACCTGCCTGGCCGGGGATGTCATCGGGGATTACGGCGTGGACGCCGTTCCCAACGTGGGAGATCTGCTGGTGTTCGGCGATATGGCAATCTATACCACCTGCAAAAATAATACCTTCAACGGCATGCCTCTGCCCGCTATCTTTGCCCGCGCCGCCAGCGGCACCACCCGCAGCATCGTGTCCTTCGGCTACGAAGATTTCAAGTACCGATTGGGCAAGAGATAAATAAAAGAGTAAAGGCAACACCGCACAATTCCCGCCTTACGGCTTAAGCACCGCTCCGGCGGCTGCGGCACGGCATCTGCGTTGCCAAAATGCTCGATAATGACGGGTTGCGGTACCCGCATCGTGCTTCGGGGGCAAAAGCCCCTCGCACTCTGCGACCGCTGCCCCTGCTTCGGTTCGCTGTTTCCGCCACTGGCGGCGCTCACCTTTGCAGCATCCAGTATTATCTGCGCTTTTGGCTTAGCATCTGCCGCACCTCGCTCGCCGTATCGGCACTTAGAATTATGCGGTATTGCCTAAAATGAGCGCCCCCGCCCAACAAAGTCTTGTTTGGGCGGGGGCGTTTGTGCAATCTTTTGACAATGTATTGTCGCCGACTTGTGTTGCAGACCAGATATCAAAAAATATAAGCCCACCAAAAGTGCCAGCACAACCGTCGTCATGCCCGACGCCTTGATGACTGAGTTGACGCCGATGGAACATAGCCAGAACATCGTGGGCAGCTGTTCTTTCCGCGTTTTGGGCAGGACTTTACCCGGCAGCGTGCCCGGCAAACTACCTGGCAGCACCGCGCAAGACGGCTCTCCCCACAAAAAAAGGCACTGCCGTTTCCCGGCAGCGCCCCAGTGATTATTGTAATTAGTGTTTACATCGTAAACTGGATTGCACAGAAAACTGCGTAAATGGCCAGCAAAATAATACCCTGTGCGCGGTTCATCTTACCTTTGACGAGGGCAGGTACTGTCATGATCAGCATGACGGCCAGCATGACCGGCAGGTCTAACACCAGGCTGGAGTTTACTCCGAACAGCGTCGAGCTCTGCGGGATGGTGAACGGAGCCAGCGTAACGGAAACACCGCTGACCAGCACGAGGTTGAAGACGTTTGCGCCGACGACGTTGCCAACGGACAAATCACTGTGACCTTTAATCAGCGAAGTAATGGCCGTGACCAGCTCCGGCAAAGAAGTACCCAGCGCGACAAAGGTCAGGGCGATGACGCTTTCGGGCACGCCCAGCGCTTGGGCGATCAGCGTACCATTATCAACGAGCAGATTTGCGCCAACGGCGATGACCGCCGCACCGGCGACCAGCAGGATCAGCGTCTTGGACAAGGGGATCAGCTCTTCCTCTTCGGCGTGTTCCTCAGCGGGGGCGTTCTTCATCTGCCGGACGTTGGCGACCATGTAGGCCACGAACATTGCCAGCATGATAAAGCCCATCGGGCGGGTAAATTCACCGAAGCCGTAGGCAGCCACGCAGTAGATGGCGGCGGCGATAAAGAAGAAGATAACCGGCGTTTTCAGCGTCTTGGGGTCAACCTTGCCAGGGCGCACGGCAATCGTGATGGCTGCGATCAGCGCCGAGTTGCAGATGACCGAGCCGATGGCATTGCCGTAGGCAATCTCGCCGTGGCCGGAAACCGCCGACATCGTGGAAACCATGACCTCCGGCAGCGTTGTGCCGATGGAAACGACCGTCGCGCCAATCAGCAGCTCCGGCAGGTGGAAGCGCCGCGCCAGCGCAGATGCGCCGTCGACGAACCAGTCGCCGCCCTTAATCAGGAACAGCAGACCGACGATAAAAAGTAAAACAGGTACTAACATACTTTTCCTCCATGTTTCTATTCTTCGCGTAAAGTGTGCGCCGGTGTCGGCGCATCACTGCGAAACGTCTTCAGCACGGACAGCCCCATAGGCAGCGCCAGCGCAAAGGCCAGCAGATCCGCGGCGGGCTGGGCGTACTCCACGCCTGCAAGCCCTAAGGCAACACCGCACAATTCCCGCCTTGCGGCTTAAGCACCGCTCCGGCAGCTGCGGCACGGCATCTGCGTTGCCAAAATGCTCGATAATGTCGGGTTGCGGTACCCGCATCGTGCTTCGGGGGCAAAAGCCCCTCGCACTCTGCGACCGCTGCTCCTGCTTCGGTTCGCTGTTTCCGCCACTGGCGGCGCTCACCTTTGCAGCATCCAGTATTATCTGCGCTTTTGGCTTGGCATCTGCCGCACCTCGCTCGCCGTATCGGCACTTAGAATTATGCGGTATTGCCCTAAAAGATTTGGCAGGATAAAGACGACCGGGATCAAAAACAATCCCTGCCGCGCGGCGGCCACCACCGACGCTTGCCACGCCATACCGATTGTTTGTCACCAGCATACTGATAACCGTGGGCGCAGACATTTCCAAAATCAGGCGGCGCACCGGTGCTTGTGTCATATAGCGCACGCGCTCTTCCGCCGTCATAGCTGTTGTTTTCATCGTTGTACTTCCTTGCCGCAGCACTGCTATTGTACCGCAGCCGGGCTGGCAATGCAACGAAAATCGCTGCTGTTTACGCATAAAACCGGGGGCTTTGCGGCGGCCTCCGGTTTTATGGTTTTCGTTTACTTCTGCATGATGTAAATTCCGGCATACGGTTGTTTCTTTGCTGTTGCATAACGGGGTTGATAAAATTTCCGTGGCGGACTTTGTTGGTGATGACCCTGCAACCCTTGACCGTTACTATGCCCATCTTATCAATGATGGGAGGGTACAGGCAGCGAACGCAATGAATTCCATCATTGGCTTTGCCGCCACGGAAATACCGGCTGAAAAAAACTGAATAAAAAATTGACTTGTTACCACGAAAAAAGAAAAAGAACGGTAAAACCTGACGTTCTACCGTTCTTCATATGGTTGCGGGGACAGGACTTGAAGGCGATGACGTACCACAGGATCTGATACCAGATGTTGCCCTTGGACTTGAAGGTGATGTTGCGCTGCATGGGGAAGTTGACGCACTGCGCCAGGAACAGGGTGATGGCAAAGGCGGCAAAGTAGCCCATGCCGCCAGTGGCGTCCCCGGTGACCGGGTAGTTGAACACATAGGTGTCCACCGGGCCAAGGTTCAGGTGGATGAGCTGGCAGGGGATGCTGCACCAGTCGGTGTGGGCGTAGAACAGCCCCGGCAGAAAGGTGAGCAGCAGGTACTGCAGCAGGGTGACCAGCATGGAAAAGGCATAGAACTTGATGAACTGCCCGGCCAGCTTGGCCAGCTTGGGGTTTTTCTCTGAAATGGACATGGGTATTTACTCCTTATGAACTTGCACGGCAGCCACGGCAGAACCAACGGCGCTGTCGGCCTGCAGGGTCACACAGCCTTCGGTGCCGGCTTCCACGATGGCCATGGCCTCGCCCCAGTAGGGGGCGGTCTGGCTGGTGCGGTAGCCCTGCAGATTGAAGGGGCAGGCATTGCCCAGCGCCAGCAGGCGGCCGCCGGTCACCTGCACCCGGATGGGCTCCCGCACAGTGGGCTTGAGCACGCCGTTCTGGTCGGTGTAGCGCAGGCGGATGTAGCACAGCTGGCCGGGGCGCAGCACGGCTTCCTCCGGCTCGGCCCGCAGC
>VOFC01000825.1_pt1 | contig 70000 bp, 107 predicted proteins | sample 5384161 | NCBI WGS metagenome assembly VOFC01 (sample SAMN12384722, study PRJNA508395) | human gut metagenome | isolation source: healthy gut B | host: Homo sapiens
GCCATCTTGTTGTACTGCTCCACGGCATCAGCCTTTACCAGACCATTCTCGCCGCGGTTCTTCTCCAGAAAGTCCTTGGTCTGCTCCCAGAGAGTGTTGCGCTTTGGTGCGCAGTTCCAGAATCTTACTCATAGTGTTTGTCCTCCATAGATTGATTTGTGGTGATATAAAAAACAGCCTGAATGCACATCACTTCATGCACTCAAGCTGTTTCATCAGGATATTGTAGGGGATGCTGCCATCCTCGGTCTTGCCGTCCAGATCAAGGACAGGGCCGGAATTGGCAGATGGTTCGGCCGGAGGGGTCGGCTCTGCGGACGGTTTCGAGTCAGCAGGCGGTTCCTTCGGCTCAGTGTGTTTCTGGCCCACATCTTCCGGCTTCACACCCAGACGGTTCAGGACGATTAGATCCATCTGACGGCTGGAGAAAAGGTGCCCTGCCGTATCCTTCTGGAACGGCTTCTTTTCTTCGCCCTCGCCCGGTTCACTGTCAGGGTCTTCTTCCGGATTCTCCGGGTCTGCCGGGTCACTGTCCGGCTCCTCCTCTTTCTTTGCAAAGAGGATCTCGTCTGCAAAGCCCAGCTCCACCGCCTTCTTCGCATTCATCCAAGTTTCATTGCTCATAAGGTTGGCGATGCGAGCATGGCTGAGTCCGCTCTTTGCAGCGTAGGCATTGATAATGCTCTCCTTGACCTCGGTCAGCACCTCGATGGCTTTCTCCATGTCCTTAGTATTGCCCATCGCTACCGTGCTGGGGTCATGGATCATCAGCATGGCAACAGGACTCATCTGAACAGTATCACCGGCCATTGCCACAACAGATGCAGCAGATGCCGCAATCGCATCGATCTTGACCGTGATGCTGCCCTTGTAGTCCTTAAGCATGGTATAGATCTCGGCAGCAGCGAACACATTTCCGCCCGGAGAGTTGATCCAGACGGCCACATCCCCTCACCGGATTCCAGCTCATCCCGGAACATCTGTGGCGTGATCTCATCGCCCCAGAACGATTCCTCATCGATGGGGCCTTCCAGCCGGAGGATTCTGGTGTCGTCACTGTTTTTGATCCAGTTCCAGAATTTCTTCATCGGGTTCTCCTTCTTTCATTCTTTCGTGGCTTACTCTCACTCAGCCGATTTTCGCTGTCAGGTTCTTCTTCCGGGTCGGGCTGTGTTTCTTTTCGGCTGATTCTGCTGGACGGCGGCAGCTTTATTCTGCTGTGCCACTCCTGCATCTTTCAGCTTTACATAGCCGCCGTTCAGGTAGTAGTCATCTCCGCCCTCCTCTGCCGGGATGAGATCCATGTTCTCCAGCCGATGCACATCATTCGGGGAGAGGAACCCATTGCTGATGCCGGTCGCATAACCGTTCATCCGGCTCTGATAGTCCCCACGGAGCAGACCGTCCACATTGAACTTCGGGAAGTAGGTGTCCTGCTCCTCTTCCAGCAGCAGATCCTTGATGATGCCCTGCTCGATGCGGACAAGCCACGGAGTCAGGGAGTGCATCACGAAGTTCAGTGACTGGTATTCAATGTTGGAGAAGGTCGCTCTGGACAAGTCCGCCACCAGATGCGGAGGCACACGGAAGATACGGCAGATCTCCGTCACGGAAAACTGCTTCGTTTCCAAAAACTGGCTGTCCTCCGGCGGCAGGGAGATTGGTTTGTAGGATAGGCCCTCTTCCAGCACAGCCACACGATGTGCATTGGAAGCACCACCGTAAGCCGCTTCCCAGCTGTCCCGGATACGGTTCGGGTCTTTCACAACGCCGGGATGCTCCAGCACACCGCTGGGCTGTGCACCATTCTTGAAGAAGGACGAGCCGTACTTGTCCACCGCAATGGATGTGCCGAGGCTGTTCTTCATCATGGCAATCGGTGAGAAACCAATCAGACCATTAAAGCCAAGCCCCGGCACATGGAAGATCTCGTCCCGGCGGAAGTAGATGTCTTTATTCTGCTCTCCCGGAACTTCATCCGTGTATGCGTGGTAGATATAGTAAAGCTCGCCACTCTCATCTCGATCCACTTCGACATTCTCCGGCAAAAGCGGATACAGACCCAGCACCGTGTTCTTGCCATCCCGAACAATCTGTGCATAGGCGTTGCCCCAGAGGAGCAGGTGGGTCATCAGTGTCTCCCAGAAGACAAAGGATGTCATCTCCGGGTTGGGCTGCCGATACAGAATCTTGTACAGCGGATGATCCCGTGCCTTTTCCTTGTTGCCGTTATCGTCCGTCACACGGTAGAGATGCAGCGGCAGTGCTGCAATGGACTCTGCCAGCAGACGGACACAGGCATATACGGTCGGGATCTGCATGGCGGCTTTTTTCATCCACCTGCTCCCGGCATTGGAACGACCAAACACAAAGGTCTGCCCGGAATCGCGGACGTTATCCGTGACCTGCGGCAGACCTTCTTTTGGCTGTTCTGTTTGGGGGAGAGTCTCTTGGGTTTTCAAACCCCATCCATTCCCAGAATCCCATTAAGCCTTATCCTCCTTCTCCAGCTCCGGCAGACCGGTCAGACTGGTACCGAGGGAGGCCACGCCCGCCACGATCGCTGCACTGCCTACCGCCATCCAGTCCACCGTGCCGCTGGGCATCTGGGTCACGATCAGAGCTGCGCCGGTCTGGAACATCGTCTTTGCAGCACGGATACCGGCTGCCTTCCACCATTCTGCACTCATCAGATACTTCATAGAAACCTCCCTTTCTTTTCCCGATTTTTTTCCTGCTTTCTTTCTCGTCTTAATGTGGAAAGAAAGAAGTGAAAAAAAAACTAAAAACGATCATGTCACGTTCGTCGTAGACGCTTCCCTGCTGCTGTCCTTCGTTTCGGATGCAGCGGTCCAGTGCCATGATCGCAGCGACGATACCATCGATCTTCTCCGGCGATTTTGCCTTTGTCGGCTTGATATTGCCTGCCGGGTCGGTATCCACGACCACATTCCCCGCCATCCATGCCATGACCGGGTTGCCGCCGTGAGTAATACGCCCTTCCATCAGGAGCTTGTAGAACTCTTTGGTAGGCGGGCTCATATCTTTAAAGCCCTGACCGAAAGGCACGACCGTAAATCCCATCCCCTCAAGGTTCTGGGTCATCTGCACCGCACCCCATCGGTCAAAGGCAATCTCCAGAATGTGATAGGTCTTGCCCAGCTCCTCAATGACTTTTTCGATAAATCCGTAGTGGATGACATTGCCCTCGGTCGCCATCAGGTAGCCCTGCTGATACCAGACATCATACGGAACGGATGCCCTGCGCACACGCTGGGGGATCGTATTATCCGGTATCCAGAAGAACGGAAGCATGATGTATTTTTCTTCCGAGGTTCTGGGCGGGAACATCAGCACAAAAGCAGTGATGTCTCCGGTGCTGGACAAGTCCAGTCCTCCATAACAGTCACGGCCTTTGAGAGTTTCCATATCGATAAGCTGGTTGCCGAGGTCATAGATGTGTTCTGGGATGAACCGGGTCAGCGAGGACACCCACATATTCAGACGGAGCTGCTTGAACACATTCTCCTCTGCCGGATTGTCCAGTGCCTCCTGATACGCATCCCGAACACGCTGGATCTGAATGGTCTGGCCGAGAGAGGGATTGGCTTTATACCAGTTCGCTTCGTCGTGCCAGTCATCTTCATCCGTTAGTCCGTAGACCACGGGGTAAAAGGTGTGGTCAATCTTACGTCCAGCCAACAAGTCAAGTGCCTTCATGTGGAGTTCGTAACAGATGCTCTCCTTGTCCGTGCCGGCCGTGGTGATCAGGAAGAACAACGGCTGCTCACGGGCATCACCGGAGCCTTTGGTAAGGACATCATAGAGCTTTCGGTTGGGCTGGGCATGAACCTCATCCAGCACCAGACCCGACACATTCAAGCCGTGCTTCGTGCCGACTTCGGCAGACAGGACTTGGTAAAATCCTACATTGCCGTAATTCACGATACGCTTCGTTGCCGCCATAATCTTGCACCGCTTCAAGAGTGCCGGTGTCATCTGCACCATCTGGTGCGCGACATCAAAGACGATGGATGCCTGCTGGCGGTCGGCGGCAGCACCATAGACTTCGGCAGAGGGTTCGTTATCGGCAAACAGCAGATACAGAGCCACCGCAGCGGCAAGCTCGGATTTGCCGTTCTTCTTACCGATTTCGACATAAGCCGTGCGGAACTGACGGTTCCCTCTCTCGTCCACGATGCCGAACACATCCCGGATGATCTGTTCCTGCCACGGAAGCAGCCAGAACCGTTTTCCCGCCCACTTGCCTTTAGTGTGTCGGAGGTTCTCAATAAAGGTCACTGCCCGGTCTGCTTTTGCGGCATCGTAGTGGCAGGTTGAAAGCATGAACCGGCTTGGCTTATAGTCCTTCAGTTTCGGATAGTTTTTTGGTCTGCACTCTGCCATCAGCTTCCACCTCCTCCCAGCAGATTCTCCATCTCATCGGCTGCATCCGCAGGACCGCTGTCCGAAGCAATGATCCGGCTTCGGGAGGACGGAGTCAGACCGAACTGCTCTGCAAACTTGTTCATGATCTTCAGATAGGTCTGTGCGATGGAAACCTGCGGCACCTGCTGCCAGTACCCAGATGGGGTCTTGACAATGGTGCCGTGCTGAGTGATGAACTCCTCTGCCTCTTTCCATCGGGCATACGCCTGACAATAACCGGCAAAGGCCGCCATATCCACTTCGGTCAGGATGCCGATGGCTTCCATCTGCTTTGCAAGTCTGCGCCACTCTTTCTTTGCTTCCGGCTCCAGCCACTTCGGACAGGCCGGTGCTTTCTTATTGGGCTTCGGTTCGCTGGTGTTCAGCGGATGCTTGCCCGGATTTCCTTCCAGCTCCTTCATGGCGGTCGGCTTTGGTTTTCTGCCTCTGGTAGCCATTGGCATCTCCTCCCTTCTGCAAAAATGGGTAAAGAAAAAGGACCTCCGAAGAAGTCCTTGTAATCTATATAAAACACATCGGATACGAGGCACAGCCCCTTTTCGGGGTGTGTACCTTTTGGATGCTGTTAGGTGTTGGGGTTGGCTTCCTTCCAAGCCTCGTACTCATCGACTAACTCCGCTTCCTCGATGACCTGCCAGACGCTGCAGAAGCGGCTTCTTTGCTGCTCGATCTCCGCTGCTGTCCAGTCTTCTGGCTTGCGGCTCATGTCGTGGTAGGCATCCATCTCCGCTTTCGTCCGGAAGAAAAGGATCTGCTTCAGCTTCAGCGTTTCCTCGTTGTTCCGCAGGCTGTACCGCTTATCCTCTGCCGCCCTGCAAAGGCTTCCGAGATCGTTACAGCTGAGGGTCATGTCCTGCTTGAAGGCGATCTCGATGCCAATCAGCTTCTTCTCGGTGTCGGCTTCCCGAATCTTCTTAAGGTAGGTTTTTGCTTTGTTCGTCATGGTCTGTATCCTCCGTATGTTTTGTTTTCCGTAGGGCTTTTCCCTTCGTTGTGACTGTATATTACCGTCACTGCCGGATACTATCAAGCGGCTATACTGCACGATCATACACACCTCTTTTTGTCGGATTTATGTGTATTTACACGCCGGAAGAATCCGCCACTACGAGCAAAAAGCTCCCGAAGGAGCCCTGCCCATTTCTTAGTGTGCGTTTTTAATGCACCACTCGATTGCGTGTCCGGCATCCGTGTAGGTCTCATCGGAAATCTTCAGAAGCTCCAGCCGGCACTCAATCGGTGACCAGCCTTCCTCTGGGTCTTCCACAAATCCGTATACCGCTCCCTCCAGCATGCCGTTCCAGTTCATCTGGGCTACCAGAACCCGGTCACCGAACTGCATGATGCTGTCGTAGCAAGGTCTGAGTCGGTCGTAGAAACTCTCGATGCTGATGTTGTTTTCCGGGAAGTCGATCAAATGCATTTTCATGGTAAAATCCTCCGTGTTTTCGTTATTCCTTGGGGCTTTCCCCTTTCGGTATGTGCATATTACCGTCAGGTGCAAAGGATAGCAAGCGGCTAAAGTACACGATCTTCTGCCCGGAATACCAGGCAAAATGTACATCATTCTGCATCCTGCCCCATGAGTTCCACAATGGTATCGTAGAAGAATTGCGGGTCATATGCCAGCGGCTCCCGTCCGGCTTCCTTGTCCATCCTGATCTGGTCTTCCACCATATCCTCGGCATCCTCCAGTGTGAAGGCATCCTTATCGCTGTCATCCATGTGGTTGTAGATTTCCACGATGGTATCCATCATCCGTTCTTCCATGTGCTTTTCCTCCTTCTGGCGCATCCACACCGCCACATCTGCCCCTGTGTGGGGTGCTGTCGGTTCATCCGGATCATTTTGCCACCCGTGGCACAAGCCCCTGTGTGGGGCTGTGTCGGGGGCTGCCGGTTTATCTGTTCATCCGTCCCAGCAGGTAGGCTTCCTCCATTGCTTTCTGGATGCCCCAGACCGGAACCTCGATAAAGTCCTCGCTGTCATTGTCGCGGGCTTCGAGGTCGCCCCGGCTGTCTACCGCTGCCAGCAGGCGCTTAGCGATCTCCAGCAGGGCTTTGGCTTCTTCCTTGGTGATGTTCTTCTTCATGGTGGTTTCCTCCGTTTTTCTTTGTTTTCCGTTTCGGTATGTGCATATTACCGTCACTTCCACACACTATCAAGCGGCTATACTACACAAAGATGGGAAATCAGAACTGTGAGTATTACGGTAGAAGAAAAGGGCTGCCGTTTTTCGGCAAGCCCCATGTGTTTTCTCTGGCTTAGTAGTCTTCTTCGTCCTCGTAATCTTCCTCGTCGTAGTCCTCTTCGTCCCAGCCGTCTTCCTCTTCTTCCATCCAGCTGTCATCCCGGTCTTCTTGCTCATCCTTGAAGTCCCACATGTCTTTGGTCGGCTGGTTTCGGAGGTCTGGGTTCTGTTCGATGTAGTCGGCGACCGCTCCCTCAAGGGTATCCAGCACCTTTTCGTAAGCATCCTCGCTGAAGATTTCCCAAAAGGGCAACCGTCAGGTCTGCGATTTCGTGGTTGCCTTTTGCAATCAGGAATCGGGCCGGCGGGTTGCAGGTTTTCCTTGCCGTAGGCAATGTTCACCATGTCGCCGTCGTTGCAGAATCGGTATCCGATTCGGTTGATGGCTCTGACCAGTTCTCCGGCGAGGCTTTCTGCCTTGCCCATGTCCGGCACCAGTTCCTTAAAAAGTTTGCTCAGTCGCTCTTCGTTCTTCGTCATTGTCGTATCCTCCGTTTTTGTTGTTTTCCCCTTTCGGTGACTGTATATTACCGTCACCTCGGAGCACTATCAAGTGGCTATACTACACGATCATTCGGCCCTGTAATTGTCATATTCATGTGCTTTTTCATGCCAGCTTTCGGAAGACAGACACGAGCAAAAAGGCTGGTCGATTCCAGCCCCTTGCGCCTGTCGGTCTTGCCCTTATCGGATAATTTCGAGGTAGCTGATGTTGCCCCAGCAATCCGTTCCCTTGAAGCGGATGCGCTTTTCGTTCTCCCTGTCGAGGGTGAATTTCTGCAGGAGCTTCATCTTCTGGATACGGTTCAGAAGGTCCTTGCCGTTCTTCGCATCCTCAACGGCATCCCTGATCTCGACCACCGCGCTGTCGCTTCCGTACCAGAGGTTGCTGAGTGCCTCTGGAATTCCGTTTGCAAGATAAAGGTTGATTTTTGTGTAGGTCATGTTATTGTTCTCCTCTCAGAATGTCATCGTTTCCAGAATCTCATCCGTGGCTGTCTCCCAGTCGTGGCGGCTAAGTTCAATTTTGCTGTACATCTCTGCGCTGTCCGGCTCATCGAAAAGCCGGAAGCATTCTCTTGCCAGCTCCTCGCTGGTGTGCTGCTGGATTTCATCCGGCCGTCCATCCAGCCGTGTAAAGGTGATCTCGTAAGTGTAGCGTTCCATGTTCTTTGCCCCTTTCGTTTTGGTAGCTGTATATTACCGTCACTGCCGGATACTATCAAGCGGCTAAAGTACACGATCATCTGCGCCCTGATCTGGTGGATTTATGTGTTTATCCGGGGAGGTTTCCCTCCCCGTTTTCTTAGCTGAACATCTCTGCCGTGTCATCGTCAATCCAAAGGTGCATGCCATCTACTTCCATGATCGCGTGGTCTTCATGAACCTCGGTGATGATCCCTTCCCGGCTTCCGCTGCCATCGAATTCGTTCCAGTGCCATGTTGTCTTTCTTCCTTTTTTTCCATGTTCTCCAATCAGCCATTCTGCTGTCCTCCTTTGCTTTTTGTAGCTGTATATTACCGTCACTCCCCGGTGATAGCAAGGCCATAAAACGTCATATTATCAACGATCTTTGCCCCTCATGTTTGGTACATATATGACCCCTGATTGACTTGCTATATATGTGTTTCTGCGGCATTATACACACAACGAAAGCAAAAAGAAAACCAACCCAAAAACGGAGGACAAAAACCATGAAAAAAGACTATTACAGAAGTTGAAACCGCAATCGAAAACCGCATCGCAGAGCTTGAAGAAGAATACGAGCTTGACATTTACGACCGCAACGACATTCGGGAAGAAGAATACCAGAAAGCCGGATGGCGGCACGACCCTTTCCCCAGAGGAGCTTGAGGAAAAGGACGAAGAAGAGGAAGAGGATTGGCACTACCACAGCATGGAGAAACGACTGAACGAGGTCGGCATGAGCATGAGGGATTTCTTCTAAGGAATCCCAAGAGGCTCCCCAGCAGAGGCTGGGGCTCTGCCTCGTATCCCCCGTTTTTGTTTGGTATGATATACAAAACCGCTGCCAGATGCTTGTGTACATTATGGCGGCGGTTCTCCTTGCTATTGTTGCTTTCCAGAGGTAATATACAGTAAACTGGAAGGGGTTCTCATTCTTTTGAGGCCCCCATTTTTCCGTCTAATCGGCTTCGCCCTGCATTGCCTGATGCATCGCCCTGCGGTTATGCGCTCTGGCTTTCTTTTTCAGGTCCCTTTTCCATCTGCGGATGGTTACTGCCTTGCAGTGATTTCTCGACCATTCGTATTCATCCAGAATGTATCTGCCGCCGTGTTCCCTCTCGCCATAAGCCGGCATCTTTCTGTGTCCCATAGGCTCCTCCTGTTAAACCAAGCCCTCCCGGTCTTTTCTGGCCGAGAGGGTATTTTTTCTGATTGTGGTATCTTATTCCGGTTTCGTGCCGTCATCCATCCGGATGATACTCATCTGCCCGAACATGCTGACGAATGCTTCCGGCACCCAGAAGCGTTCCGTATATTTGCGGATGAGGTCTTCCGGCAGCTCTGCGAAATCCTCCTCGCCCAATCCGCAAATGAAGAAGTTTCCCTTGATGGGCTGCTTCAGCTCTGGGATGTATCTGCTGAACGGCTTCTCAGTGAACAGCCCGTTGTCGTCCGTTACCAATGCGACTGCATCGGCTTCCCACGGGTAGGTTGCCGTAATGCAGTCGCATTCGAGGATGCGGTAGAATTCATCCAGCGAATCCTCGATGTCGACCACCACCTGCGGATGCTCCATAGGCTTGATCAGAAGGACTTTCATTCGACCCACCCCGCTTTCACGATTCCGTATCCATGCATTCTTTCAGCGCACTTTCGAGGATGTGCATCGGGAACTTGAATGTCTTGTAGCCGTCATGCAGAACTTTGTAGTAATGCAGACTCGGTGCGCGCCGACCGAAGTCGTTTTCCATAATGTAGACCATTGCGGTCACCATCTCCGGCTCTGCGCCCTCACGGAGCAGTTCGATGTTCAGTTCTTCCTTGCGGTAGTAGGTCGGGTAGCCCTCGTAGGTGTCGAGGTTCTTTTCATCCCTCTCGGAAATCTCCCACACCAGAACCGGGGTGTTCTTCTTCGGATTCGGTGCAATGGTGGCGCAGCCCCGGAACAAAAGCTCCCAGCCGGCCAGCACCGCCTGTCCTGCGATTCTGGCATCCGGACACCGGTGTGCCATCTGCTCCACCGACAGGTTGCTGCCGTAGGCAATGTAGTATTTCTTGTTTTTCATTATTTCTTCGCGCTCCTTTCGTTTTCGCCCTTGTAAGGTGGTATGGTATATATGCCTCTGTTCGGCTTAATTATCAAGGTCGATGAGCATCATATACTGCACAATGTTTTCTACCTGTGATCGTGTACTTTTACATTGGCGGCAGTTCACACGCCGTTACTTCGACTCCCTGGAAATCTTCGGTTCCCAGTTCGATTTGGCTGTCCTGCCACCAATCCTCCGCAACACGCTCGGCTTCCTGAACGGTCGGCTCTTTCATTTCGGATTCATACACGGTGATGGTTCTCTGGTAGGTTTCGGTAATGGTCACCTTGAACGCTCTGCCATTCGGCTGGTTCTTTGTCTTGCTGGTATTGTTCATAGCTTTCGCTCCCTTCCTCTACCACCTAAAGGGCGGTTGTCCGCCCATAAGGTTCTTTCAGTTTGCGTAAGGCTTACCGCCATGCGCTGTTCCCTTCCATGTTGTTCAGGTAGTATTCTCTGGCAGTCTTGAATTCGTCACCGATGAAGCCAAGCCTCAGCATCCAGCACCGCATTGCGTACTTTTCGTTCTCGGTCTGCTGGGGTTTAGGGCTTGCTGTTCTGACCATCTTGGCAAGCTGGTTGATGGCAAGGCAAAGCTGGATGAATGACTTGACCTGTCCAGCATGCATTCCGTTCTGCTTGCCATCGTGAGGGCAGTCGAATTGAAAAAGCCGAAATTCGATGGTGTGGTGTCCGTGGAAGAAGCTGTGCAGGTTGCAAACTCGATATCGTGACGAATTGTAGTGGGTGTACCGATTCCCGTCCGCATTCTGTGTCTGATACCAGAGGTCTTCAAGCTCCTCCATCGTTCTGGGCTTCTTTCGATTGACCCCTTCCAGAAAACTTGGGGTCAACCGTTCGGCAGTAACGGTTCATTCGGTTGCGGTCAATTCGGATTGCTTTTGCCAGCTGGCTTTCATGGGCCGCCATGATGTTCACGAGGTTTCGGATGGTCTGCGGTGTGTGTCCCTCCCCGCTGATATGAACATGAACTCCCGCCATTCTGGTGTAATCACTTTTCATTCCGGCTTTCCGCAGTGCTCTTACAACCCCCTGCAGAAGTTCCATGTCCTCGTAATGAAGAATGGGGCTGACCATTTCACATTTCTGGCTTTCCGGGCCGGTAATGCTGACATCCTTCTGAAACTTCCACTCCCTGCCCTGCGCATCCCACGCACTCCACGCATCGTAGCCGTTGCGTCCTGCAGTGTATTCGTAGCGGTCGGTCTCAAAATACCGTGCCGCCGTTCTGGCAGCTTTCTCTCTCGTGATATTGTTACCCTCGATTTCAATACCGAATGTAGGCTTCTTCATGGCTTCAATCTGCTCTCTTGTTTTATCATTCATGGTATGTTCTCCTTTGGCTTTCTTCCCTTTCGGTGTGTGTATATTACCGTCAGGAACGGACTAATTCAAGGCCATAAAAAGAACATATAGTCGACAAATATACAGTAGAAAAATCGTGTACATTTCTGCGATTTATCCGCTTGATAATGTACATTTGAAGAGTTAATATCGGTACAATGGAAGAAGGTCTCGCATATTTCCGGCCCCCATTGGGGGGCTTGGGAGCTTACGCTCCCGCCTCCAGCATCTGCGCCGTGTCTGCCTCACAGTCGGGCTGTGTTGGCTCGGCATTTGCCGATGCGACCGTTACCCCAGAGGGGAAACCGCCCTCCTGTGCCGCCTGTTTCGCGGCCTTGAGTGAATCTCGTTTTGCCTTTTCCCTTGCGAGGAACTTCTGTGCTTCCTCATCCGTGCGGAAAGCCGCATGGCCGGAAAGGTTCTCCATGAGGATCTTGCGTGTCTCTTTGAAATCCGGACCGTTCATCCCCAGCCGCAGGAGCCATGTGCGGAGTGCGTATTTCTCATTCTCATCGTTGACATCCTTTGCCTGGATGCGCTTCTGGCTGATCGCCTGCTGGTTCATCAGAACGGCAAGCTGTGCGAAAGCTGTCAGGTGTTCGTGGTCCGGTGCAGTCGGGAAGCCAGTGAAAATGACCTTCTCGGTGGTGATTTTCAAGCCTTCCAATGCCGCGCCATGCTCTGCTTCATAACCATTGACTGCGCTGATGAAGTTCATGGTGGCAAGGGTGCAAGTGTCATCCTTCAGCTTGTCGACCAGCCCCTCTTCCACATGAAAGTGGCCGCCCGTTGCTTTCCCGATAAGATTTCCGCGGCTGTAAAGGAGGTTGACCAGATTACGCAGGGTCACACCGTTGTGCTGACTGACCAGGAAGGAAAGTTCCAAATCCAGAGGAACTTCATCCTGCTGGTCTTCCTCTTCCGTTTGCTCTTCGGTCTCCTGCTCCCCTGTATCCAACTCTTCTTCCGGCTCATCTTCTGCTGTGTCGTCCGGCTCCGGTACTTCCGCAGGTTCATTCTGCTCTGCAAAATCATCTGCTTCGGATTCCTGCTCATCGGGAACTTCCGGTTCTGCTTCAGTCGGCTGTTCCTCTTCCGGTGCCGACTCTGCGTTCTCCGGCTGAACATCCGTGCTCTCGGCGTTGCGAATCAGCCCCTCGTTCAGCAGGCTCGTCAACAGCTCTGCATCCGCATTCTCCGGTTCGACCAGCAGGTTTCCATCCCGGTCGATGGTATAGTCGCCAATATCATAGGCATACAGAGGTGCTTTGGTGTAGTAAGGGTGGATGCCAGTCAGCTCCTCCATGCGTCTTGCGAGGGTCTTGCGCTCGGCTACATTCAGTTCAAATTTCAACATAATTCGTCGCTCCTTTTTTAATTAGTCTTTTGTGCATTCCGATGTTCTTTTCGGTAGCACATATATCCCCTCTAAACCGAGCAAATAGCAAGGCCATTTCCCGATATTCTTCATGTTCAACCATTTACACAACACGGTTCAAAAGCTGTTGTGTAAATGGTCCTGATATGTATGCCCACCATATCACTGGGTAGCTGTCTACCTAGTAATATAGCGGGCCAGTTTATTCTTCCAGTCCTGCGCACCATGCGATGCCTGCCAGAACAAAGTACACACATGGAAGTGCGACACCGTTACCCCAGAGTTTGTACTCAGCCGCATCCGAATACGGATCTGCCAGCCATTTCGGATTTGCTTCTCCGTCTTCGGCTTCTTCGCATGGGTCACGATCTTACGGTGTGTTTCAAACACATCTGCCCAGAATGCCAGCTCTTCCTCGGTCGGATTCTCCGTTCCAAGGTCTCTGCACCACCAGTCCGGGAAGCCCTGCAGTCTGGCACACTCGGTCGGTGTAAGGCGGCGGACGGTGTAGGTCACAGGTGTGGACTGTGCTTCCGGGTTGTCGATGACAAGACGGTCATTGAAAGCGTCCTGCCCATTGAAGCCGCTGGGATGTGCCCCGGTCGCCACAGTACCAGCCACACCCTCGTTCAGATGTGGTGCCGGTGCGATGGTGGTCGGGTCTTTGTAATCCCGTGCCATCAGAGTCGGAGATACATTCTCCTCTACTCGCATAAAGGAGCCAGTGGTCATGGCATACACATCTTCCGGTGCGCAGACTGCATGACGGTCAGTGGCGTCCAGCGTAAAGCAGACATCCTCATTGACCCCATCTCCCTGTGGACCATTCTCGTCCTTGCGGCCGATCATGTTACCCTGCAGGACGAAGGTCTGCATCTGGTCGCTTCGGGTCGCCATGAGTGCGCCAGACTTTCCATGCAGGTCAATCAGCTCATTGCGCTGATTCACATGGAAAGCAGTCACATCTTCCGGCTGTACCACAAAGGTCTGCTGTTTCATTCCCGGCTCTGCTGCCAGTGCCGCTGACTTGTCCCCAGATCCCGGACTTCATCTCTCTGGTTCTGGGTAAAAGCAACAGGCTCTACCACACAGATGCCGCCCTGATTGCAAGTCGGAGCACCGCCGCTGCGGTCCAGTGTCCGGGAAGTTTCCGCTTCATAGAAACCGCTATGCGGATTGTCGGACATCATGGAATGGCTGGCTTTCGAGCAGACACCATAGCATTTCGGGACGAACAGTGTCTGGTCGTTGTTACAGCCAAGGGTGGCCGATTTTTCTTCCTGCCAGATGACTCCCTTGCCGCCGCCCTCACACCCGGAACGGATCTTCAGCGTGACTGCCGGAGAATTATCTGCACCATCCATGACCAGCGGAACATTGCCACCGCCCGTACCGCATCGGCTGGTCAGCGTTTGAACCTTGCCATCTTCGGAAATCTTCACCCTGCTGTCTGCCGGATGATTTTCCAATGCAATGGCGGCAGGTACGACACCTGCCCGGAGGGTCGGTGACCGTTCTTCCTCATATCCGATGCTTCTGGCATTTGCGGAATGCTCAGTACAGAAACCAGCAGCTTCAAGAATCTCTCCCGGCTTGTTCAGGCCGATTCTTCCTGCACAGCTTGCCGTTCCAATGCCGCTTTCAGAACTGGCGGCAGCTCTTTGCCACGCACGGAAGCTCTCCGGAGAATACCGAGACAGGCCTTCGGACTTAAATAGTACTTTTCCGGCACTTTGACCTGCAAAGTCTGCGACAAGGAACAGACGTTTTCTTCGTTGAGCCAAGCCGAAGTGTTGAGCATCGAGAGTTCTGTATGCCACGCTCCATCCGTCTCCCAGAATAATATCGGCGGTTGCCCACTTTCCCTTTTCAGGCATAGGCAGCGGTGGCGCTTCTGGCTCTTTGACTGCGATGATTTCTTCAAGGACCGACTTAAAGTCCTCACCGGATTTGCTGGAGAACAGTCCGGGAACGTTCTCGACGACAAAATATCGTGGGTTTTTCTCCATCGGTTGCTTCCCTCATTTCTTTAATAATCCTGACCGCCTCATAAAACAGACCACTTCGGGTTTGTCTTTTCTCCGCCGTGGTCGCTATGCTGAACGCCCTCTCTTTTTTCCAGCCACAGAAACGGACTGGCAAGGGAAACCACCTGTGATGATATCTACAGGAGGGAGTTCCGCTCCACGAAGACTGGAAATATCTCCGTAGTGGATTACCTGCGGCAGTCGTTTTGTAGTCACACGAATTGGGAATGGTTCAACTTCACAGTTCCAGACCGGCTGGATTCCTGCAAGCAGCCCTCCCAATTCAAAACCCCCGGAACCTGCAAAGAGGCTGCCGAGGGTCAAGGTCTTATTCTGTTCTGTACTCATTCGGCAACCTCCTCTCCGAGCATCTGCTCATTGGCTTTCTGGTAAAAATCTCTGGATACCTCAAATCCATAGCTGTTGCGGCCAAGCTCCCGTGCGGCACGAAGGGTCGAACCGCTGCCAGCACATGGGTCAATAACCACATCGCCGGGGTCAGTGAAAGTTTCGATCAGGCGTTTCAGCACAGAGATTGGTTTCTGAGAGGGATGAATTTTCGGATATTCCTTACTATCCCGTTTCCAGTCAAACCAGTTGAAGATCATGTGGGGCTTGCCGTCCTCACCGAGATTGCGGAACTTGGGGAGCTTGCCCCGGTACAGCACCAGCGCATACTCGGTTGCACCTATGATCTTCATGTTGGCTTTGAGCACCTGCGGACTGTAGTTCTTACAGAACACCAGTGGGATATAATTCTTGAAGCCGTACTTCTCAGCTTCCGTGATGACCTTGGGGATCTGCTGGAACGCACAGAACACGATCATGCACGGTGCGCCCTTTTCCCCTTTCATGGGTTCTTTCTTCAGCAGCCGGTTACAGAAATGGAAATATTCTGCAATGTTGAAAGTGAAGTCGGTATTGAATGCCGCTTTCCTCGCCTTGCTGCTCTCCCCGTTTTTGTTGTCGCCATCCACATACCAGTCCGGCCGACTGGCGTAGAAGTCCGTACCGATGTTGTACGGAATGTCTGCGATCACCAGCTGTGCCTTGGGGATGTTGTAGGACTTGAAGTTCTGGAAGTTGTCATGGATGAGGACACATTTTACATCAGGCATCGGCATCCACACTTTCCGGCTCAAAGGTCGCCACTTCCTCAAACTTCAGCTTCTGACTGTCACGGATAACATACACATCATCGTAGTGACCCTCCCGGAACTGAATGTAGCGTTTGACTGCAACATCCACGAACTTCGGTTCCACCTCCACACCATAACAGATACGATCGATCTGTTCACAGGCAATCAGGGTCGACGCGCTGCCGAGGAAGCCGTCCAGAACAATGCCGTTGGTCATGGTGGACTGCTTGATCAGATAGGCAATCAGTGGAACAGGCTTGCTGGAGGGGTGGCCGAAACCATCCTCTTTGGAGTTCTTGATGCCCTCAAATTCAAACACATTGGTCTGCTTCTGATCGCCGTACCAGCGATGACGGCCGTCCTTACGCCAGCCAAAGATGATAGGCTCGGAGTTGAACTTCCAGTCGGTACGCATAAAAGGCGCACGAGGCTTCTTCCAAATCAGGCCGGCTCCCACCTTGAAGCCCGCATCCTCGAAAGCATCGTAAAACACACGGGCTTTCATCGTGGCGTAGAATTCATAGATGGAAGCGTCCATCGCCATCGCATTTTTGAAGTTGGCGTAGACCTTCATCAAAAACTCGTAGGCGGACTTGTCATCCAGATCATCATTCTTGATACTGCCGGAAGCATTCTCCAGCTTGACGAAGTAAGGTGCATCGGTACAGACCAGATTAACCTTGGTATCGCCCAGCAGATTTTTATAAACCTCCGGGTCCGTGGAATCTCCGCAGATGGCTGTGTGTTTACCAAGGTGCCAGATATCTCCGGCCTTGGAAAAACACGGCTGTTTCAGTTCAGATTCCACATCGAAATCATCATCTTTCACATCCTTGTCGTGGACACTAGTAAAGAGTTCACTGATTTCCGGTGGCTCAAAACCTGTCTTTCCGAGGTCGAAGTTTGAATCTTCGAGGTCTTTCAGCAGATCAGCCAGCAGGGAATCATCCCATGCACCCGTGATCTTGTTGAGTGCGATGTTCAGGGCTTTTCCCTGGTCTTATCAATGTCCACCACCGCACAAGGCACTTCGGTGTATCCCAGCTCCATCGCTACAGTCAATCTCTGGTGGCCGCCGATGATCGTCATATCGGCATTGACCACCAAAGGATCTGCGAAGCCAAACTCCGTGATGGAGTTCTTGATCTTCTCGTACTCTTTGTCCCCCGGCTTCAGCTTCTTCCGGGGATTGTATGCGGCCGGCTTGAGTACGGACACCGGCAGCATCTTCAATTCAGCAGTCGCTTTCATGTAGATCCTCCCACTTTAGATTCACACGCGCATGACCCCAGAGAACGGCACGAAAAAGGAGCCGAATAAAAAAGCCCGACTCCATCTCATCGCCATTTTCCCGCGGCTGTTCGGTCATCTCGCACCATTCCGGGTTTTCTCCGTTCACGGATGCCAGCACCTTATCTTCCGCATCGTCAATCGCATGTACACAGATCCCCCGGTGTTGAACATCGGGAACACACCGACAATCTTACTCATCCTGCTTTGCCCCCTTTAACCCATATCGAAATTCAAAATAGCATTCCCGGCTGCAAAATCTTCTCTGTCCGTTACATTCGTGGACGGCCTTAAACTCTCTTCCACAGTTCTGGCAGATTGCATTTCGGCCGGTCGCCAGACTTTTGTAGTGTTTTCGCTCGTACTCGTCTTTGCATTCCTTTGAGCAAAAGCGCCGAACACCACCGACTTTCTGCAACACCGGTTTTCCACACACCGGACAGAACTTCCCTTTCGTCATGTTCGGAGGGATCAGGTGACAATTCCCGACTTCCGGCAGCCCAAGTTCTCTGCAATAGTCGATGACCTGTTCTATCGGAAGGCCTGTTTTCTCTGCGATTTCCACGCACTCCACGCCTGCCAGCCGCTGATTCCGCACTTCTTCACGCTCTGCGGAATAGGCCATGCCTTCTATCAGGCAGTCCAGACGAACTCCATGCTTTACCACATCACGCTGTATTGTCAAAGGTTCCATCCGATGCACTCCTTCCTCGATTCGCACAGGCGCGGCTGCAATATTTCCGTTCTAGTCCATACTGTTGTCGGTAGGAAAATTCCCTGCCGCACACCGGGCAGATCTTCGACCGCACGGTCTTCCAGTTCTCCAGTTTCGGATGAGTGTTGTTCCACCGTGACCGGCATTCCGGTGAACAGAACTTCCGTGGTCTGCCTTTATGGTTTGGTACGATTGCCGTACCGCACTGAGGACAGAACGAAAACGCCATGTCCTTGATCATCTCAGCCGTGAAATCTTCCATCTGCCCTCACCCCACTCTCATTTTTCGCCGTTTCTTCGGCGGTTTCTTGGAAAAAGTTTCATAATTCATATGAAAAGCGGCGAAGTGGAAATCGGCACCGCCCCGCGGTCGGATTGTTGTTGCGGCGGCCGATTCGCACTCGCCCCTGCTCCTCCCGGAACAAGCTAAAATGTGCGAAAGCTCCCTGTTTACGAGTTTTCACACACTTTGGTTCATTTCGGGGGAAAAAGGAAGGCACCTGAACCGAAGCTCCGATGCCTGTGCATTTTCCTGTTTCATTTTGCGCCGTTAATCCTCTGACCCCCGGCCTACTAATTTTGCGATTTTTCACACGAAAGCCATCGCCGGTCTCCGTGTGACTTCACCATAGAGAAGTGACCCCGGCCCCGGTGGGCCCTGTCAGTAGGTGTAGGTCGGGTTGATGTCCTCGGTCAGTGTCTTGCGGTCATGACACTCTTTGCAGAGAGCCTGCCAGTTGCTCCGATCCCAGAACAATTTCTGGTCACCACGGTGTGGTTTGATGTGATCCACCACCGTTGCCCGGACGTACTTTCCTCGCTTGGCACACTCCACACACAGCGGATGAGCTTCGAGATACGATTTTCTCGCTTTCTGCCACCGCCTGTTATAACCTCGCCCGGCGGCGGGTCTTGTTGCTTCCGGATGGAGAGGCAGATGCTTCTCACAGTAGAGCCGGCCGGCTTCCACCAGCTCTGGGCAGCCGGGGTGATGGCACGGTGTCTTTGGTCTGTACGGCATGGGTCAGTCCTCCCACGGAAGACCAGCCTTACCGAAGTGACCGTAAGCACTGACCTTGTTGTAGTCTACGTCCAGCAATCCCAGCCGCTTGATGATACCCTGCGGAGTCAGGTCGTAGCTGTCTTTGACATAAGCCTGAATGAACTCCAAGTCCTCACGCTCCGTGCCGAAGCACTCGACCGACACACCCACCGGCTGAACCACACCAATGGCGTAGGCCAGCTGGACTTCGCACTTGTCAGCGTAGCCAGCCTGCACAATGTCCTTGGCAATCTTCCTCGCCATGTATGCAGCAGAGCGGTCTACCTTGGTGGGGTCTTTCCCGCTCAGAGCACCGCCGCCCATGCGACCGATGCCGCCATAGGTGTCACACGCCAACTTCCGGCCGGTCACACCGCAGTCTGCGTAGCTACCACCCAGCACGAAACGGCCGGTCGGATTCACAAGCTTCGTGAAGTCACCGTTCAGACCATACTCGCAGGCGGCCAGCACCATCATAGATTCGATGATGTGGCGGAAGTCGCTGACCTCCACATCCGGGCTATGCTGCACGGAGCAGAGAAATGTGGTAATGCGACCAGTGTCGTAATCATAGCTGACCTGTGCCTTGGCATCTGCACGGAACATCTTAGTTGGATGATTCTTCAGCAGTTGCAGGAACTTGGTTGCTACCATGTATGGAATCGGCATCTGCTCTGCCGTTTCGTTTGTAGCGTAACCGTACATGATTCCCCTGGTCACCGGCACCACCCTTATCCACGCCGAGTGCGATGTCCGGCGACTGTTTGTCCACCAAAACGCCGATGCGAATTCGGTCGCTAAAGTCGAAGCCCATCTTCTCCGCACCAATGTGAGTAATCACATAGTGTACGAGCTGATGGTAGTTCGGCTGATAGTCAGTCGTCATCTCGCCAGCAATAAAGAGCTGGTTCTTCTTCAGCAGGCATTCGATTGCGACACGCGCATTCTTGTCGTGCTTCAGAACATCCGTCACGATGGCGTCTGCAATCTGGTCACAGATTTTATCGGGATGGCCGTTGCTGACCTGTTCACAGGTAATGATCTTGCTCATGGTTCTTGCCCTCCATCTCTTTCCAGCCATTTTCTTTATTGCCACAGTTCTTACAAGTGTAGTAAAGCGTGGAATTGTCGCACTCCTCCATGTGAGGTTGAAGGCGTTTCCCGCACTTGGGACAGTGTCGAATCGGGACGACCGTAGCTCTCAAATCGAAGCCACTCCAATTGGACAACTCATACGGATAAACTACGCGCTTACCCTCTTCCTCCGCTTCTGCCAGACAATAGCAGTTCGGTGTGTCTACACAATCACGCATCACGACATTGTCCTCGTCATCGGTATCCACACATAACCGTCATGCCATCGGGCAAAGGAATGAGCCGCATCAGCTGGATGTCCTCATATCCGTCTGTATCTGTTCCCAAGAAGTCCTGATTACCGTTTTTCATTGTATATGTCCTCCAGACCAAGTTGTACTTTTACCGCCGTTTCGATATCTGCGACCATTTTTGCATCCTCGCAGGCACACAGCTTTCGCCGCAGCCTCCACTTTGGAATGGCGGTGATCTGTTCTGCCAACACCACAGAGTCCTCATCCAGCAGGTCACTGATGATGCAATGGGTCGGCATATACATCTTCTTTATCTGGCTCGTCATCGGAAGTACCGTCACAACATCCGAGCATCGATTCGCCACATCATTGCTGATAACCAGCACAGGACGGTCACCTTCCTGCACGGAAGTACCGGTGTTCTCTCTCAGGTGTGCGTACCAGATATCCATCCTTTTGGGAGGCTGGATATTCGTCACCGAAGGCAGCGGTTTTCTGTAGATTCGCATCGGCTTATTCTTCCTGCTCATCTCTCGCCCTTTCTGCGGATTCTTTCCACGGCATCTTACCACCGTAGTATCTCTCCGCATAGGCTTTCTGCTCATATGCAGGAAGGCGGTTCATGCGCTCATCATGCTTACGGATAGACTCTTCATGCTGTTCTCTGGTCTTTCGGAACGGGCACGGAGTCTCCGGAGTGTGAGAACATACAGGGTTTGCAAGTGCCCTGCAAAGATGGAGATTTCCAACAAAGGCACATCCTTTACTGTTCTCCTCGCTGACTGCCTTCTGCTTTGCGGTCAGCTTGCGTTCTGCTTGACGAAAATCCATAATCAAATCATCCTTTCCGGGGTTTCCCCACATCGTTTATGTATAAAAAGATGCCATGTGGCTTCATAGAACCGCACAGCACCCTTTATCACCAAAAGCAGTCACCCAGCGGAGCAAGTCAGCACCGGGCAACCGCAGCAAAAGTAAACAGGCATAAAAAAAGACCGACCGGGTGTTACGCCGGTTGGCCTATCTTTCAGGATCATCGCCTGTTCTTCCTGTTCACTTTTGCATTATAAGTATAACACAGCATTTCGTTTCTGTCCAGTGCCAAAATGGTACAATTTTGTTTCTGTTCAGATTTGTTTTTGATTTTTCATACGCAATATCAAATTCATCTGTTCAAAGTTGCTCGAATATTGAGCAACAACTAATTATTGGGCAACACTCTTGTCACCCCAGCATGATGCGGAGCTTATTGTTTTCCCGTTCTTCAAGAACCCCAGCCATATAAACGATGGCTTTGTCCTTGATTCGGCTGATTGTAGTATGTGACCGGACATGGAGAGCATCTGCGATGGCATCCCAGCCCCGGTCTTCGATCCAGAGCATTCTTGCCACGAGCGATGTTTTCTCATCCATGCCGGATATCGTAGTACTGATGAAATCAACTACGCTTTTCTTTTCGAGATACCGACTTTCAAGCATCAAGAGCTGTTCTTTGTAATACGCCGGCTCATCATTCAACTCTGCCATCAGCCTGTCGTACTCTTTTTCATAGTTGAGAGCGATTCGTGCTGTCGGGTCAGAGATGTTACTGCTCTTCACTCGCTCACAGTCGGTACTGACTCCGGGGTGGCACATCATTTCGATGACTTCTGTTTTCGACAACGACCGGTGCGGAAGACTACCCTTTTCGCCCCTTGCCTTCAAGTCCTCCAACTGATGCTTTGCCGTGCGCATCTCAAACTCCACCTTGCGATAGTTTTCCAGAAGCGTTCTGGCAGCAGCTACAAAATAGCTGTTACAGGCTGCGCGTGTTTCATCGCTCAATTCAAGGGTGATCATTTCGCCATTTGCAGTTTCAAACTCCATCTGATTTCTTGACATATCTTTGTCCTCCCCTATTGGTTTATATTGTCAGTATTCAGTTATCAACTATCTGCCGGACGCTGTTTTGCTCACCCGTAAAGGCGTGCTTTGACGGCTCCAATCAGGTCATCCTGCCGGATTTCCTTCCTGTCGAGAGCTTTCATAACATCGTCATCTACGGTATCTTTCATCAGGATGTGGTGGATCGTTACAACGCTTTTCTGGCCCTGCCGCCACAGACGAGCATTCGTCTGCTGGTAAAGTTCCAGCGACCATGTAACCCCGAACCAAATCAGGATGTGCCCGCCAGACTGGATATTCAGTCCATGCCCTGCGGAAGCCGGGTGAATCAGAGCAACTGAGATTTTCCCATCACACCAGTTCTCCATATCCTTGCTGCTTTTGAGTTCCCTCACCGGAGTATGCTTCTTTTTGAAATACTCAATGATTCGATCCTTATCGTGCTTGAACCAATATGCCACCAGAACGCTCTGCCCATTAGCCAATTCGATTAGTTCGTCCAAGGCTTCCAGTTTTTGTTGTGGATCTCACGAACCGTGCCGTTCTCATCGTAGACAGCTCCGTTCGCCATCTGGTGGAGCTTCCCGGACAATGCTCCTGCGTTTGCTGCTTCCACATCTCCGTCTACCATTGGCAAAATCAGGTCTGCTTTCATCTGGTCATAGAGTTTGCGTTCTCGTTCATCCATCTGGATCTCGACCTTGTTGTAAATGCACTCTGGCATATCAAGGTAATCCAGAGCCTTCATGGAGATGCAAATATCTGAGATTCGGTCGTATATCAGTTTATCTGCGCCCTTCCGCAGCTCGTAACTGAATACAACACCCGTATTGGGATTCATGCTTCCGGGTCGGAAGTACGCATAACGGTAATCCGTAATGAACCGTCCCAGCCGTTGTCCCATGTCCAAGATTCCAATTTCTGCCCACAGATCCATGAGACCATTCGGGCTGGGTGTACCGGTAAGCCCTACCACTCGTTTGAACTTCGGGCGAATCGACTTGAGCTTTTTCCACCGGGCGCTTTTGTTATTCTTAAACGAGGACAGTTCATCAATCACGAGCATATCAAAGTCCCATTCGAGCTGATGCTCCTCATAGTACTTCACCAGCCACGGAATGTTTTCACGGTTGATGGTGTAGATGATGGATTTCCGCTCCAAGGCTTTGATTCGCTGCTTCTCCGTTCCGACCATGACGGACACCGTCAAATACTGAAGGTGCTCCCACTTGATCACTTCTGCCGGCCAAGTGTCCCGTGCGCCCCGGGCGGAGCTACGATCAAGACCTTCTGAATGAGGAACTGCTCCAGTACCAGCTCTTCGATTGCCGTCAAAGTGATAACCGACTTACCGAGTCCCATGTCCAGAAGCAATATTGCAACAGGATGCGTCAGGAGAAAACTCGATGCAAACCTCTGATACTCATGAAGCTGTTCTTTTTTCAACTTCTCACTTTCCATTTCTTACCCTCCATCAGTGGAGTTCTTTATAGCGGGGATATTATCGAAATCCGAAAAAGGATCTCCGTACTTTGCCACAACTGCATCGTACTCCCTGAACTCCACATCACCCATCTGCTTCACCACATCTTCCACTGCTCTCAGGATCGGGATTTTCGCTCCAACACCCTCTGTGCTGTCTCCGGGGCGGTATTCTCGAATCGCATCAATGACCGGACGAATCTGTTCAAAGCGATCTACACAGTAGACTGGAAATCCGAGTTCTTCAAGCTGTATCTTCCGCTTCACTTGCAACGGGCGCATCATCTTGCCCGGAGCTTTCAGCTCACAAAAACCGACGTGACCTCCAGGAAGAAGCACAAGACGATCCGGCACACCGTTCATCGTCTGGGAAGAAAACTTTAACGCCAGACCTCCCTGCTTCTTCACTTCATCACGGAAAGCCTGTTCAACCACATACTCTCTCACTGTCCTCGCCTAATCCTTTCCCTATCCTTCTCAGCCCTTCCGCTTTGCGTGTTTCTCAATGTTGCTCTTCGCGCGCGCGTATATGGGCGAATCGCGTGTTTTACCTGTTTTCTGTATGTCTATCTGTCTATTTTTTTATATAAATACATAGATAGTAATTATTAAGCAACAGAGCAACAACAGTACAGAAAACACAGTAAAATCAACAACTTTTTGGCGTTGCCGAGAACTGTTGCCCTCGTGTTGTGTTGCTGGACTGTTAAGCAACACCTTTGTTGACACTCGGCACTTTTTCTCGAAAATTACCGATTTTGTTGCCTGTTGCTCGCCCCTCATTTCTGAGCAACGGCAACAGCAACAACCCAAAACAGAGTTATTTTCCGCTCTACATTCCCATCTTCTCCTTTCCTTCACCCGTAACCCAATCAACAAGAGTTGCCCTAGAGCGTCCCTCTGCTCTCCTGCAACACCTGTCAAGTCGGTTCGCTGTGACAGCCCATGACGTTCTCTCATTCTTCGTCACCTGCATCACGGACATAGACATTCACGATGCCGTAGCCCTTGACGCGCTGCTTTTTTAGGGCTTCGCTTCCAGCCATCGATACGCTCCATCATAGCGATGATTGAATTGGAGTCCTGACGCCCAATAGAACCACGATCCCGGCCGAAGCACTCGCACCAGATCTCCTGATTGCATACGACCGTACGCTTCACCGTTCCCGGCAGCGTGGACACACCATCGTTGCTGAACTCGGTTCCCTGAATATAGTCCCGACGTTGGAACAGAGTAAAAGGCTGTCCCAGTTTGCAGGGAGCAGCTTGTCCAGATACTCACGCACCATAGGCTCACGGTCATCCGTCTCCATCGACATCTTCTGCTGATGGATCGCTTCGATACCGATATCACCTTCGAGGTACAGTTTCTCGCCCTGCTCATAGCGATACAGAGCTTCCGCCCAAATCTGCTTAACCTCCTCATCCGAGAGTTCCCACGAGGGGCGGCAACCACGCACACGGTCTTCTTCTTTGAAGCCCGGAGTATTGACAGGCCAGAAACGGCGGTTACCAGTAACATCGCGGAGATAACCGTTTTCCGCATTCGTTGTGCCGATGAAAACACACTGGCGCGGATGCGGCGTGGCACGGCGGCCGAATGCAGCGCGGAAGATGTCATCCTGACGAGATAGAAAGCCTTTCAGGATTTCAGTGTCGGCCTTGCGCAGACCTGCCAGCTCACCGATTTCCATGATCCAGTAGCCCTGCAGTTTTTCGGCAGCAGTCTTATCCTTGGTATCGTTCAGCTGAAGAGAGTCGTTGTACCAGTTTCCGCCCATGCGGCGAATCAGTGTAGACTTGCCACAGCCCTGCTCACCCTTCATGACCAGCATGGAATCGAACTTTATGCCCGGATGCTTAACACGAGCAATAGCAGCCACAAAAGTCTTTCTGGTAACGGCACGGATATAGGGCGTATCTTCTGCGCCCAAAGTAATATACAGAAGCGTGTCCAGCCGTTCGGTACCATCCCATTTGGGCAGCGCATCCAGCCACTGCTTGATAGGATGGTAGGAGCGGTCATCTGCGATTTTGGTAAGACCCGCCTTGAAGTTACGGTCGGAAAAAGTACCATAGTGAGCTTCTAAGTACGCCATAAGCTGCGCATCATCCTGATCGCGCCAGAATTCTTTCTCCGGCCGGCCCCACGGTGCTTTTCCCGTAAATTCAATGTTATCTGCCAAAGCGTTATAGCGAATGCCTTTCAATTCCGGGTCATTGCTCAGGATCAAAAGGAGGTTACGGATGCTGTTCACAAGCTGTCCGGATTTCGAGTAGTCCAGTGCAGTCTTCCACGCATCCGGGTCAGCAGGAGTACCACCGACATTGTTGGCAGATACTGTTGCACCGGCTGTGTTACTGGCGTTACCGCTGTTACCGCTTTTGGGCGGCTTACCACCCATCAGCTTGAAATCCGCTTCCGCTGCGGCTTCACGCATCTGGAGCAGCACCTTTTTCACTTCACCATCTGCGGCCGCGAACTCACACATTGCTTTGTAGGACGGCAGCTTCGTGGTTTCCGTCACCGTGACAGATTCGCCATCCAGATTGCCGAAGCGGTGGACACGGACAGCATCAAAGGAATTCAGCAGCATACCACTTGCCGGGTCGGTAGCATGATGGGAATACATAAACTTGTTCTCATATACCACGACACCAGCAACAGAGTCTGCCGGGATATAGCTGTATCGGTCCGGAGAGGCAGTCGGCTCATACACCTCGTTGAGAAAACTGCCAATAGCAGACGGAATGTCGTATGCCTGACAGAATGCACCGATCAGGTTATTTTTTCGTCAGTGGGTCTTTCTGCTTCTGCATCATGTGCTGAACGATCTTCGTCTGCCGGGAAGAAACCGGGTACTCGCTGACATCGTGCCAGTTCTTGTACCTAGCAAGGACGCTGTCCGGATTCAGCAGGTCACCATGCAGTTCCCGGTACACATATACGCCGTCCTTAGAGGTGCTGGGCCAGTACATTAGTCGGTTCGGTTCGTAGGTAGTGTCATCGAACATCTCGATGTCGATTTCCTCAGCCACCTTACGAGCAATTGCTACATATTCCTCTGCCATAACCGAACGCGACAGAGGAATGACCAAACGGAGGCGTGGAGCTTCCGGCTTATGCTTGTGCGTGGAATAGATGATGCCGGCGAAGTCCGTAGTAAAGTCCAGAACATCTTCAATACCGGGCACACCGTAATCGATGTCCAGCGTGATCGCAGAGCGGGACAAAACATCCTGCTTGCCACGATGACCACCTTTCAGCACGGCCATGACCATGCCGCCGACATCCTTGATCTCGCCCTGCTTGGTACGGCTGAAAGTCGCATACTGTGCCATCGTTTCATCGGTGTACACCGTCTTGGCAAGGCGCTCCTTAAGCTGTTTGAATGTGATTTTATACGGTTTCCAATTCTTCTGGTTACGATTTTTTCCCTACAGCGATGTCCAGAACGAAATCATCGTGGGGAGACAACTCCACCTCGATTTTAGGATGAGGCTGCCCTGCGGCAGCCGCCTCCTTCTGCATTATCGTGGTGTTGGCCGACTCGACCGGGACTGCGGTGGTCTCCATGCCCATCACAGTATTCTCTTTCTTTTCACTCATATTGTGAGTCCTCCATTACTGGTTCAGGATCTTCCACTGCTTCGGCTCCATCGTAGCGACCTGCCAGCCCACTTCCTCCAGCACCGTTGCACGGTCATAGGACTCGATGTCCTGTGATGCACGAGTGATGGCGTTCGACAGACCATACTTGGAGAGGTCACCACCCTCAATGAGATACTTGAGGATGCTGTTCTGTTCGTCACTGTTCATGCCGTAGTTCTTCGCAGTAAGCTCCACCACATCAGTGACAGCACCCTCGATGGGGATACCTGCCGCTTCTTTCAGCTGGTCAACTGCCGTATGGAAGCGGCTCTCCTCAATGGCTGCAGTCGTTGCGTCACGGAGTTTGAGCAGGAAAGCTTTGTCCTCAGCTTCCATCGTTTCGTCCGAATAAACGGTATAATCGCAATCTTCGATGGCTTTCTGCTGGCGTCCGACATGGTGACGGCGTTCGCCCAGACTATTCAGTATCATGCCATTGGTGCAGACAAGGCGGTACAAAAGAGGGCGCACAGACACGGCTCCCAGTCCGACCTCGGAGTTGGAAATCACCACACCAGCCTGCACAATATCGCCCTTTTTCACCTCTGCTTCCAGACGATGGTTGACGATTTTGATGTGGAGACGGGATTCCGTCACCTCTGTGGACACCACTTCAACATCCGGCAGGCCAGCGAAAAGAGGAAGCGTGGCAGTTGCAATTTCCAGATTGTCCACACGGCGGTAACGCTCCGACAGGAAAGCACGAGCAGTCGGCATGCCGCTGCCGTAATCCATCGTGCGAACCATGTAATTGACTTTACGGTCATAGACGAGGGTATTCACGGTACTGACCAGCAGTTCCGGGTGGGTCTGTGCCAGATAATCATAGAACTTGGTGGGGATGTTCAACGCACTTGCCATCTGATGATGGAACAGCGTATTCGGCGCAAAACGCTCGGTACTGTTTTTGTTGTAGATGCCGATCCAGTCCGCCTCATCGCCCATGAAGATGCTCTGCGCCGGAACAATAAGATCACGCTTTGCCTTCGCTTCTTTTTTCGACCTGTTGCATGACCTCAGCGAGTGTACGACCCTGTTTCATAATGTGCTCCTTCCTGCGGACAGTCCGCTTTAAAATAAGTGATAGTTGATTGTCATTGGTTGAGTTCTAACCGGATACGGTTAGAAAGCTGCATAACAACCTCCCCATTTTCTCCCGGCTCAAGTGTTTCTCATATAAGAGCGAGGACACTGCCTCTGTCTTCTCCAGTAAATCCAGAAGTATATTTCGATGCTGTTCGCGGCGCATTTCTGCGTCCTGCACCATCTGCTCAAGGATTTTTTTCATAGTCATCGCCATCTGCCAGATTTACCTCATAGTAGCTGGCAAGATATCGTTTGAGCTCCTCCCGGCATACTCCCCGGCATACTCTCCGACTGCTTCCAAGGCATCATCCAAAGAGAGAATGACGAGGAGTTGCAGGTCCTTCAGTTCCACGCTGTATGCCATGATGCGCCTCCGGTCAGTCTTTGCGGTACCACTCGCACTCGTAACCATCTGCACGAAGCGGGAGCTTGTCATCGACCCAGTCCGGTGATTCGGCCATCATATCACAGAGTTCCTTGACTGAGGATTTACCATTGGGGACTTCCACGATCATTTCATCGTGAACGTGGGCAACGATGTCAAACCCGGTGGCATCGACACGAAGCATAGCCTCTGCCAGAATATCTCTGGCGATTGCCTGAATGCAGTTCTCAACGAGTTTCGGGCCGTAAGTCATGATACGCTCCCATTTGCGTGTCTTACCGACACCCATGTAGGTCAGTTCCATACGATTGAAGCTGTTCAGCCGTTTTTCTGGCTCGATGTAAGCCAGCTTCCGTCCAGACGGCAGACAGATGAACAGCTTGTGGTCATAGTAACCAATCTTCAAACGGCCAGCTGTCTGCATCTTTCCCGTATCAAGAGCTTTGTTAGCGGCACGGTCAACATCCCACCAGAACTTCGTAATAGCAGGACTGGCGGCGCGCCACTGCTTGATGATATCCGGGAGTTCTTCCTCTTTCAGTCCTTTATCGATAGCTCCCATCGACTTCATTGCACCAACGCCGCCACCATAACCGAGGGCCAGCTCAGCGACCTTTCCGGTCGTTCTCAGCTCACCGTTGATGCCATGCTTCTCAACAGGTACATGGAACATCTGGCTGGCAGAAGCGCAATAGATATCCTTTCCTTCACGGAAAACATCCAACCGCCACTGCTCCCCTGCCATCCATGCAAGAACACGAGCCTCGATCTGGCTGAAGTCTGCCACAATGAACCGGCAGCCCGGTTTCGGAATAAACATGGTACGAATCAACTGAGAGAGCACATCTGGGGTGTTTTCGTAAATCATCTCAAGAACACCGAACTCTCCCATACGAACGAGCGTCCGGGCCTCTGCCAGAGTTTCAATGTGATTCTGCGGCAGGTTTTGAAGCTGCACGAGACGCCCTGCCCAACGACCAGTACGATTGGCACCCATAAACTGAAAACAACCGTGTATCCGGCCATCCTTGCACACGCTCCGTGCTGCTGCTTCATATTTTTTGACTGAGGACTTTGCCATCTTTGCCCGGAGTGCCAAAACCTCGATTGCTTCCGCATTAGAGGAGGCGTTCTTCTCTAGTTCTTTCATGGTCTGCTTGACGGCCTTTTTAGAGAGGCTGTCGATTTCAACGCCCTGCTCCGAGAGCCATCCTTTTAATTGGGATACGCTATTGGGATTGTCACAGCCAGTCAGTTCATAGGCTCTTGCGGTAGCGGTTTCGCTGTGCATCACATCGCAGGCGATTGCCTGCTTTACCAGCTCCATATCTACTAGCACACCACGGTCATTGATACGCTGGTCAAGGCGATACAGCTCCATTTCGTGCGGACTGATTGGATACAACGAGATTTTCTTCTCGATGTCACGTTCTGTCTCAACATCCTGGCAGCAGTAATATTTGAATTTGTCCCATTTTTCCGGTGCATGTTCCGGGAGATTCCAAGTGCGGCCACTGTTCAGTTTGGTAGGTTTGCACGGAACACAAAAGTAGCGGATCAGGTCGTGCCCCTCCTTATCTTTCTGCTCTACTGTTTTCAGGGCTTCTGCACAGCCCTCCAGAGACAGCGGCAGCGACAAGTAACAGGCCTGTACCATTATGCATTTCCAGCCATCTGGCGAGAGCGGCTCTCCCAGATAGACCGACAGACAGGTACGCTCGAACATAGCGTTGTAAGCCACCTTTGTGACGGAAGCATCGCGGATGTACTCAATCATCCAGTCCGGGAGTTTTTCGCCGCGTGCGAGATCAATAATGGTGACCGGCTGGTCATCGAAAGCATAGGCATACAGCAGGATTGCAAAGTCCTTGTCCTCTACGTACCGACGAACACCGCTTTTCGAGATCTCCGCACTCGATTTCGTCTCGATGTCTATGTGTAGAACTTTCGGCTTTTCATCCGGTTTTTTATGTACAGCGTGGAGATCATGTTTGTAATCAGGCATCTCAACCGTCCTCCTATTGAAGTTTTTGTATGTAACTCGGCACAGCAAACTGCCAATGAAACAGCTTGTATGCCGATAAAGATAGTCCGGACAGACACCGATTGTCTAATGCTAATGCCAATACCCATCCGGGCTATATCAGATCTCCGGGTTGTGGCTTACTTAAGCCAGTCCGGAAGCTCTGCGTCTTCCGCCTCCGTGTTCAGGAACTCTGCGGTGGCCTCGATATCAGAGAAATCCTCCTCAGCCGTTGCGATGCCAGCCAGACGCTCACCGTCCGCCTTTTTCATCACATGACGAAGCCACACAGACACGCCTTTCTTACCGTGGTTGTTGTAGGGCTTTACGTTCACAGAAACATAAACATATGCGCCGCTGTACAGTTCAAGCGGATCAAGAAGAGGCTTTTTGTCCATACCGAGGACACCGGGCTTATTCTGGGACTTGATATTGACGTATACACAGTCCTTATAGTTCGGATCTTTCGGGCGTCCAACGTTACCATCATGAATGGGATTGCCAATTTCCTCCGGGATTACACCGCCCCAGAGCTGTTTCTTGCCGATTTCCTTTGCAGCTTCGACAGCTTTATACAGTCTGGTGATCGTCTCTTTATCCGACTTCGGGATGATGAGACAAAGACTGTACATGGGCGGGTCACCCTCACTCATCGCATGCGGTTCAAACACATTCAGGTAACTTGCGCGCCCCTCATAAACCGCTTGGATATACTTCTGTTCTGCCATAGTTGTTTCCTCCTATTGTTTCCTGCGGAGTCCTTAAATTTCGGCAAAATCGTTCTCCGCACTATCGACTTTGCCGCTTGCTGCCGTTCCATCTGGGAGAGTTCCGTCTGGACCAATCTCGATTGCTTCTCGCTTGTCTGTGTCTCGAACGAGGGACAACTTTCCCGGTGGTTTGTAGATCAGTTCACCCAAGATTCGATTGAATTCTTTCCGACCTCCCAAGTACTCAGTCATTTCGGTAATGCCCAAAAGCTCCGGCTTCTTATAGAAATCGGTATACCCCTCTTTCTTCAAAGCCTGTATCACTTTTTCATTACTGACATAACAGCGTTTGGTTTTTCCCTCTACAATCTTAAACCCCCTCCACCTTACACCCCGGAGAGCACTAGCCTGAACATAGGCATATACGGAATCGATCCAATCACGGATTACATTCAGCGATGGAAGGATTGCTTCGATTTCTTCGTGGTCGAGTGTCGGCACAGGCTTGAAGTGGAACGGCTGATCTCTCTGATGCTGCGTTTTCTCTTCGATACTGGTCTCAGGTTCAACCTCTGCAAAATCTCCAGCAGCCAGATTCATAGCTTGCTCTGCAAGTGCTCGGCACACAGGCTTTGCTCTACAAAACTTGCACCACTCACCCGGAACAGCCTCTCCTTCGCCTTTGAACGCCATGAGTGCCCTTGGCTTGACATACTCGTCCGCCCAAGTGAGCAGTTGCTCTATCGGGAAAGTATAGGTGTCAATGTTTCCCAGTCGCGGCTGAACGATGCTCAAGGAAACCGTCTTGATATCTTCAAATATCGGGCTGTACATCGAGTAAGCACCCAATGCATACAGGGAAAGCTGGGTGTTTGGCATTCCCGATTTTTCATCGGGACCGGCTCTCACCCAGACGCCCTTGCCGTATTTCAGATCTATTACCCATAGTTTTTGTGGGGATACGATTACGGCGTCTCCAGTGCCAAAACTTTCTGGAACCCACTTAGAAAAATCCAACCGATCCTCCACCAGAACCAGTGGGTACTCACAGGTTTTCCGGACTTCCTCCACAGCCTCTGCTACGAAATCCCGGTAGATGTCCGTCATTTCGTCCATCTCTGGGGTGTCGTATTTAGTGGGGCTTCGAGAGTTCTGCCGTTTGAGATACCGGAGCAGCTTCTGTTCGGCCATGGCGTGCGCGGCAGTTCCCTCTTCTGCAAAGATGGAACTCTTATTCGGAAAAGGGGCTTCCAACCTCGGAGATATACTACAATGAATCCAACGGGAACTCGAACTCGCCGAGAGGTAGGCGTGGCTGTCAGGCATCCTTGCTCACTTCCCTTCACCCGGGATCTCGTGAACTTTGACGAGGAACTCTTCACGGCGATCCGGAGGAACAGTACTCAGGTTCACGGCACCGAAACTCTTGAAGAGCTTTTTGCGATAAAGCTAGAATCCTGCTGGCGTTCACGGAGCACAACAACCAGTTTCACCAGAAGAGGAGAAGCTGTTTTTTTGAATTTTTCCGTTTCCTCATCTTCTTTTTCGGTTGCCGAATCAGCGACTCCTCCTGCTTCAGCATTTGACTTTCCAGCTTCGTTCTGCTCTACAACAGGAGCACCGGAGTTAGCGGTTGCAGTAACCTCCGAGTCACTCTCCTGCTTCTTTGCAGCTTTCATTTCCGGCAGAGCAGAAACACCTAGCTCAGATACAGCCATGTCGAGAATCAGAGACATACCATACATGATATGGAGCATCGCTTCCTGTGCGTCTTTCTTATTCTTCATATTCTTCCCCTTTCCACTGGTTCTTCAGCTCATCTCCAACATGGAGGGCTTCCTCCAGCTTTTCGTAGAACTTGTCTTTCTGTTGACTGACAGGTGTGCCCTCCAGCTTATCAGCCAAATCCAGCTGATAGTCCTCAGAGAATGCCCGAATCGGTTTGTCCATTGCCACAGCAAGGGCGACTTCACGACGCATTCCCTCAGACAGCGAACACAGGCCCTCGTAGCCAAAGATCCATACCTCGCTGGACAGCTTCAGCCACTCCAGACCAATCTTCATGCCAAGTTCGCGCTGCCACCAGACTTCATCCTTGAGTAACTGGGTCATAAGGAGATGCGGACACAGAGGAGAGAATCCCAACAGAGCTGCAAAGTAAGAGCCCTGCTTTGCGCGCTCCATGTTCTGCTTCAACTCTATTTTCTGTCTCTCCGGGTCAGCACTCTTAGGACGGTAACGAGAACAGATATACACAGTCGGAAGAGAGCGTTCCAGATCTTTGCGGCTATTTTCACCTTTAATCATCTGCTTCAGCCTCCTCGTCCGTGTCTGCATTACCATCAACATCCTTTTCCAGAATGAACTCTTTCAAGTCATGTTCCGGGAAAGCCATCATAATACCACCCAGAAGTTCTTTGCCACCAATGCGCTCACCAGAAAACAGGCGGCTGATGTATGCACGACTCAAGTGCATCTTACGAGCCAGCTCTGCTTGACTCCAGCCCTTTTCATCGGCAAGTACCTTGATGCGATCCAAGTTTACACGCAATGTTCACCCTCTCCTTTCATGACTACGTGCTTTAGTTTCATTGTATTTTTATCGCCAGTTGGGAACATTAGGGTAAAAATTATAGGCGCACTTACGCCTTGGTCGTTTCATTCAGTTCAGCATTATTTTTCATATAGTTTTAATACTGAACTGATTGTCTATAAACATTGTATCATACTTGCTGCCACATGTCAATGAGCTTTGTTTTTATTTAATTTGTTTCTGTGCAGAAACAAATTGTGCCATTATAGCATAAAAATTTCAAATTATTGTTGCCAAGCGGCAACAGCTATGGTATACTAGAGTTGATACAAACAGTCACAATTCTACGGAGGTATGTTTATATGGAGGACAAATCTTTGACTGATAGCGCATTCTCAACAGAGACTACTGAATCCCAGTCAGATAACTACATTGATCCTGCTCTTGGTGCATACATTAGAAAGCTTCGGAAAGATCGTGGCATGTCGATTCGTGAACTCGCTGAAGCTGCAGGTTGCAGTGCTGCCCATGTGACTCGCATTGAGCTTGCACAGCGGCGGGTGGATTCCATGAAAACGATTGTCAGCCTTGCAGACGCGCTCAATGTACCAACGGAAGAGTTGTTAAGCATGGCTGGGCAACACATTCAGAACAGCGACTCCCTTGTCAAAGTCGCCTTTCCAAGTGTCAATACGGCTCATCAGGAAAGTGTCATCAGTTCTTTTGCACAGCTTGTTACTTCTGGGAATATGACGGATGAACAGATGGATCAGATTCTAATTCAGGCAACTGCTTACTCTGAGTACTGCGCAAGAATTAACTCAGCGAAATAAAACCCTATACAAACAGAAAAACCGGATACCACTTTCATATTGAATCGTTCTTCAATATGTCGTGGTGTCCGGTTTTTTCTTACAGGCGAGAATATGAGGACAAAAAAACCGCAGGATAAAAGCTTTTTCTTTCTTTCATCCTGCGGTCTTGGCTATCGTTGGGTGCATATGCTGCAATATCGCGCATGGATACAGTTCTTCACGCTGCTTCCTGTGCGTTCCGCTTCCTCTACGGTGCGGCATATTTCCTTACCGTGCCTCGTTCTCTAACATGTACTGTGATGTACTTTTGACTAAGGTAGATAGCAGTTCCTATTGAATTGCTATCTACCAATCTCTTAAAACAAATCGCGCTCGCCTACTTTGTAGGCTTCCCTTGCAAGGCTTCATTTTTTCTTATACCCTCATAGGCATTCCTCGCTTTCTTTTTCAATTCTGTAGGTGATAGCATTTTAGGGCAGGAGGTATCTGCCTTGGAGAAACTCAATCTCCGCGCCCTCACTGCCTGAACCGTCCGGTTCTCTTATGAGAAGCACTCTCTGCTACAAACCATTTCTTATGATCTGTGTTTCCGATTTTGGCAAGGGATGTTCTTACACATGAACATACGCACCTTCCAGCCAACTCTCCATGAGTCCGGCAACCGAAACTCTCATCTTGCTCACCCGCTGCGGTCTTCAATCAGAATCGCCGCCAGCATTCGTCCTGAGCCGGGATCGGGCTATTTATAGGCGGGCTTCCTAACGGAGTCCACCGTTCTACCATCTGGCATTCATGCCGATCCATTTTCACTGCCTATCATCCATTCATCCGATCATCTTTTAGGACTTGAATCCTGAAAATAGACACACTTTCTGCTTACTCTACAGAATCTACTAAATTCCATTACACTCTATTCACTTTTCAAAGTACTGATCAACTGTGTAATAGCCTACGCAGCCAATAGCCTCTCATGCCAGAAACTCTGTCCGGCTGATAGCGAGCCCCATGTAATCTTTTCTCTCGCGCGTCGCCCTAGATTATTTCGACTGGCTTTATGTACAGTATTGAAACCTATATTCGCAATATATTTTTCCACTCTACCTGCCACATCTACTTTTTCATCTGCGACAGTTGCACGATTGATAAAAACGGTCTTTCCGCCTATCCAATTCTCTGGATATCTCTTTGATTTAATTGGGGTGACTTCTGATTTAGCTTCACAAGCTAATCTGAATAGAGTTCCTTCTGCCAACATGCGGTAGCTGTTTTCAAACCAATCTTTCCACTGCAGCTTCGCATAGTCAACAAAGCAAATCGGTTGATTTTGCTTCTTTAAAATGTTCTGAAGTGCCCTCGTGATGGATTCGCGTACTCTCACACTAGAGCTTTCCTTGCTCTTTTGAGAGAGGAGGACATCAAAGAAATCAACACGTTTCCTGGTGTTCAACGATGGCATAAAAATATCACGATTCTTTCGAGACTGCAACCCGGTTGAATACTGTTTTGCAAAGAATGAAAAAAAACTGATTGTAGAGGTGATATAAAACTGCCAGATGTATCCATAATAAATAGCACTTCCATCTCTGCCACTCTCCTTTCTTGCTATTGTTGTATGTTCATTTCTATAGGATTTCTCGTACCATTCCTGTTGAGTCGATATTAGTGCAATATACCGAAGCCTCGCAGGGGGTAACCCCCTGCAGGCATACGGCACATCACAGTTAGTTGCTTAAATGGAGGAAGCTTAAGTATTGGGATCGTATAGGCGGCTAGGTGAAGAGTCCAGCCTTATATGTGGTTATAGCTTGTTATTTTCGATATTCATCTTAATGATCTCAATCTGTTTTGGATTCAGTGCTTTCTTCAGGCTCTCAACACTGATAAGACTGCCTTCAAACACATACGGCAAAAGACACATCAGCACCTCGATTTCTTCCTGAATTCGGTCAATTTTCTCCTTTTCTTCCGGATTGACTTGACCTTTCTGCGCTTCTTCACAAGCTTTACAAAGCGCCTTCAAGAGTTCGTCTACTACCCATTCGCTCCCATCTCCATCGAACACAACCATATCGCTCGAACGATTAAACATGATACGGTTAGTCCTTCTCCCCTTCACAGGGGCTTTTCAAGATTTTTATTCGGTTGTTGTGATACTTTCAGGAGCATTCACGATGCTTGCAGGATACCACTCATCCTGACTGCCCCCGATTCGGGTTTCTTCTTTGATGAACACATGGTCTTCCGTGAGTACAATTGCAACACGCATCTCTTTCGGCACCTTGATTCGAGCAACCAAAAACTGGTGCAGTTCTCGATTGTCTGTCACGATGTAAAAAGTCGCGTTATTACTGCACAATACAAGAAGAATGCTCAACGCTGCCATGTACATCAGGTTGAAAGCGTCTTGCTTCTGGCAAAAGGCTGGGATTCCGATATAGGTTTCGTCATTGTCTGGGGTGTGAATCTCGAAATAACTGCCCTTTGTTTTAATGGACATTAAGTCGGTTACTCCATTTAGAACCAAACCGTTCATCAGAACACTGACTGCTGCCATAGGCAAGGCATCATTATAGTATTTCTGGACTGCGTCACACACAGCAGGCATCTCAAAACCATCATCTTTGTCTTCTAGTTCAGCCGTACTATACCCACAGCTTGAGAACAGGTCAGCCAAAGTAATGCCGTTCTGAGGTGCCGCCTTTTCGGGATCAGCCAACTTACTGAGAACCTTCCGTGACGGAGGGCTGTCCGGCGAAATTTTTCCATTAATAATCTTAGACACGTAAGATTTTGAGACCCCTGCCTCAGTAGCAAAGTTCGAGAGGCTTCTTCCGCCAATGGCGAGACGCACCTGTTCGGCCAGCCGATCAGGATTAAAGCATTCTGCCGCCATTTTCTTTTCTACATTAATCTTTTCTAACATATAGCTTTACATTGCCTCCCGGAGGACGTGGCCGGAGGCATTCCTTTCTGATCTCCTTGTTCACAAGCACCAGAATTTGGCGAATCAACTCTGGAAGAGTACTCTCTTCGCTTGAAAACGGCCAGGACAGGTGTAGCCCGTAGTACCGGTCTTGGATCAAAATGAATCCGAGTCCGATTAAGTCGCGGACTGTACCCAGTGAAGAGGACCGGCTCATCAGAAAACCGCTCATACACTTTCCACAGTTTGGATCCCGGTTTTTGAGTTCAGTAGGATATCTCGACCTCGCACCGGGATACCTCTGTCCACCGTCATCGGTGGACACATCTTCGGATTCCATCGGACTCACCTCATTTCTTCTATAGATCCGACACTTAGTGCCGAATCGCCCAAGATGCTCCAGTATTGCTATCGGAGCATCTGCTGCTCTGTGTTCTCTCACCTTACACGAAGCGAGAAAATCCCCTTTGCTTCGTTCTGGTTGTCCACATTATAGCACTGGCCATGACGAATGTCAACAGTTTTGCTCGAAATTGAGCTTCAAGAAACAGCCTTTTGTTTCCTGTATCGAAGAAGAGCCGTTTTTTCTGTTTCTTGGCAGACAACACATTCTCGGTTTCCTTCACGAGAGTAGTTTTCTGTCCGCCTACAAGCAGTTCAATATTTTTCACCTTTGCATATTGATAGCAAAATATATTTTTGTGCTATACTAAGTTCAACAGGTGTGTTAGTTCCCGGAGTGGAGCTTCATTCACCCGCTCAGGAGGTACACATTATGAGCAAAAGAACAGGAAACGCATACGTTTCCAGCACTAGCATCCAATCACTGGAGAGCAAGTCAGCTGTTCACAGACCCCCGCAAGCATCTGCACGGGAGCAAGCCTTATCTTTCGGTGATGTTCTCCGCAAGTATCGATTGCTAAAAAGGCAACTCTCCCAGAGCTTGCTGACCTTCTGGGAGTTTCCAGAAACACAATCATCAACTGGGAGAGCGACAAAACGAGACCCGACATTTCTGCGATTCAGACGCTTTGTCTACATCTGGACATTCCTTTATATGAGCTATTCGGTATCACTGGGGATACCAAGTCACATCTCTCCGCGCGCGAAACTTCCCTTCTGGATGGCTATCGGCAACTCAGCACTGTCAACCAGAATGTTGTTACCGCTATGGTCGACAAGATGTTGGAAGAAGAGCAAAACGCCTGCAACAGCTACCTCATCAACAACTTTTCTCTGCTTCCGCTGGAATCCACGCCTGCTGCCGCTGGTACTGGCTGCGCTTTCACAGACGCACCGCCAGAGTACCTATTTATAAAGAAGAACCGATACAGCACAAATGCGGATGCACTGATTCGCGTGTCAGGTGCAAGTATGGAGCCCCTCTATCATGACGGAGATTTGGTTTATGTCTGCTATACGCAGGCTGTGGAAGATGGAGACGATGTCATCTGCTCCACCGTAGACGGTGCTGTCATCAAACGACTTCATGACCATAAGGTCCATTCGTTGAACAAAGACTTGCCCTTCGGCAAAAAAATCCGAGGACGATCATGTTGCTATCCTCGGTAAAGTGCTTGGTATAGCATCAGAAGATGAGTTCGCCTGCGATTCTGATGTCCCACGGCTTGAAGAATTAAAAGCTGCAGACGTCCGCGCCTTTAAGAAAAAATATGGATTACTATAAACAGCTGGCCATGCCAGCAGAAAGGGATTACCAATGAAATATGTGCTTTATCGCTTTCCCAACGCTGTCCGCTATTCTGACACCTCCGATCCAGAGCTCTATGGTTTCTTCAAGTTTCCCGTCCAAGGTCAGGTCGTTGGTGTTGAGTTCGGTTCAAGCATTGAGGAGGTAACAGATGCGCTCATTCAAGATGTAAACGACGAACTGACTGAAGCCTATCTGAAATGCCAAGTGATGACCTATGCTCCCTCTGATGAAATGTTCGGCCTCGAAATTCTCACGAACGAACCTTTCGATTACGAAATGCATGGCGTGGTTGTGGACAAGAGCAAGCCAATCAACACGACTATTTACTTTGGCGTAAAAGAACTGAACGAATAATATCTTTTCCTCGGAAGGAGGGCTGCATCGTGAAGCCGATGCACACAAAACCCGAAAAAAGTCTATGTAAAAGTCAATTCCACCTTCGACCCAACCAGTTTTATGCAGCCGACATCGATCACCTGGTCGGATGGACGTACCTTCCCAATCGAAACAGTGCGCGACTTCCGCCCCGCCGGGACTGCTGATAATAGTTGTTCCGGTGACTGCTTTACTGTGCTCATCCAAGGACAAGAAAAGCATCTGTTCTTTGAACACCTCGACCCACGCTTCAATGGTCGGTTAGGTCGGTGGTTCGTGGAACGGGTGGTACAATAAACGGGAGGAGCATCATGACTTTGATAGAAAAACTCAGCAATCTCGGTGGTATCGTTGACCGGGATGAAATGGCAAAAGCGTGTTCAGAAATTCCAGATGAGGATCTTCGTCTGGCTCTGATGACTCTCGCACTAACCTATAATCAAAACATCAAGATAAACGAAGAAATCTTTCAAAAGCAAAGCCGCGAGATTGAACAACTTCAGAAAGAGATAAATGAACTGAAAAAAGCAAAATAACGCACATCATAGAAGGGAGGAAATTGTACAATGCAACGCACATATCTTGCGATAGATCTTAAAAGCTATTACGCGAGTGCAGAATGCGCCGCCCGCCACCTCGACCCACTTACCACAAATCTGGTCGTGGCAGATTTCTCCCGCACTGAGAAAACCATCTGTCTCGCTGTGTCTCCTTCCCTGAAAGCCTATGGTATTCCGGGTCGCGCCAGACTGTTCGAGGTCGTGCAGAAGGTCAAAGAGATCAATGCGAATCGGTTAAGGGAAGCGGTACAATTAAGAATAGCTATTTACAAGGACAGCAAGCCATCTTTCTCCTCTGCTTCCTATGATTCCTTATCCTTGGCCGCCGACCCGTCACTCGAACTCTCTTACCTCGTCGCACCGCCTCGGATGGCATACTATGAAAAAATATCGCGGCAGATTTATGGCATCTATCTGAAATACATCGCGCCAGAGGACATCGTGGTATATTCCATCGATGAGGTGTTCATCGATGCCACCTCGTACTTATCCCACTACAACATGACAGCTCACGACCTTGTCATGACAATGATCCGGGAAGTGCTTTATACGACTGGCATCACCGCCACCGCCGGGATCGGCACCAATCTATACTTGGCAAAGCTGGCAATGGACATCACAGCCAAACACGCTGCGCCTGACAAGGACGGAGTCCGCATCGCAGAGCTTGACGAAGAATGCTTCCGTTATCTGCTCTGGGATCATAAGCCTCTCACAGACTTTTGGATGACCGGTCCCGGCACAGTCAAGCGGCTAGAAAAGCACGGCATCCATACGATGGGCGAACTCGCACGGTACAGCCTGCACTACCAGGATACCTTATATAAAGAGTTCGGTGTCGATGCAGAGCTGCTCATAGACCACGCATGGGGTTTAGAGCCTTGCACCATGAAAGACATAAAGGCGTACAAGCCGGAGACGAAGAGCATCAGCGAAGGACAAGTCCTCGCCTGCCCATACCCCTATGATAAGGCACGGATCATCATTCAGGAAATGGCTGACAGTCTGGTGTTACAGCTTACGGACAAGGGGTTGGTTACAGATTCTCTGACACTGGATGTCGGCTATGACCGCGAGAACTGTGACAGCGGGAAGTACCACGGTCCCGTCCATATCGATCATTATGGTCGCACAGTGCCAAAGGGCGCACACGGCAGTACGAAGCTGGATAATCCGACCAACCTTGGAAGCCAGCTCATTCAGGCTGCTGTGTCCCTGTTCGACCAGATAGCCGACAAGACCCTGACCGTCCGAAGGATAACGATTGCCGCCAACCGTGTGGTCAAGGATGAAGGCATCTTCCAAGTTGATTTGTTCACAGACACCAAAAAGCTGGAAAAAGAAAAAGCAGCTGCAGGAAGTCATGCTGGGCATCAAGAAGAAATTCGGTAGAAACGCCGTACTGAAAGGCACAAATTATCTGGATGGAGCCACCATGAAAGAGCGCAACAAACAGATAGGCGGGCATAAAGCAGAGTAAAGGAGGGCTGTTATGAAACGCTGTATTTTTTGTGGAAAATCCGAGGATGAATTTGACTCCAAAAATATGTGGAGTGATGAACATATCATCCCAGAATGTCTTGGAAATTCAACGCTAAAATCAACAATGTGTGTAAACACTGCAACAGCAATCTCGGCACTTATGTAGACAACTATTTCGTGAATCATCATTTCATAAAATCCAAACGTCAATTTTTGCGGTTACGCAGTCAGAATGGCAATATTCCAAATGCTTTCGGGGAAGGCGTAACTGCTGACGGTGAACGAATCCGGATGAGTGCCGACTTCGTTCCATCTGTAGTGCCTTTAGTCAAACAAGAAGGCAACAAACTTATAACCCACGCCAATAGCGTAGCTGAGGCACGAAAAAATATTATCCACGAAATTGCGAAGGCTTCATATGCCTCCAGAGAAAATTGAAGAGTACATCTCAAAAATAGATGAATCGTGTTTTCAGTCTTTTCAACCAGAAATCCGATATGATATTCTTTTGGATATAAATCGGTTTCTTTTAGAAGCCTTGAAGATTGGTTATGAGTATGCCGTATATAAATTTGGTGATCGTTATTTAGATGATCCGACCGCTGCAAATATACGTGCCCGCTTAAATCTCGCCATCTCCGGCAAAATGCAATCCAGCTGTGAAAAGCCACCGGAAGCATCATATGCTCCAGAGTATTTAATGTCTTCCCTTGGAAAGTCATCATTTATTGGTGCTCATTATATTTCCATTGCTTCTACTATACATAATGAACTTATTGCACACGTAGTTTTATTTTTCAGCCCAGTTTCGGCATTCCAAGTTCTCCTTTCTAAACAAGCAAACCTCTATCTTGAAAATGGGCAGATAGCCGAAGACTTTATAGACCTTACTCAAAAAGAGAACCAAAAAGTATGACAGACTATAAAAACACGCCGGAAGGAAAAATCACAAGTCAGAAATACGCTGACCTTCTCCCCCTCTCCCGGCCAGCTCCCATAAAACCTCGAATGGCAATATCGAACCGAGCAAAGATTTTCAGTCCCTTTGCTGCGCTCCGAGGGTATGAGGACGAGATTGCAAGCGAAGCTCGTGAACACACCAAAACACAGAGGATTGAGCTATCCGAGGATGGCAAAGAGCGAATTGGCACAAAGCTGATGCAGCTCCACAAAGGCTCATTTGCTATAGTTCGTTATTTTACGGATGGTTATTACGAAGATATCTCCGGGAAGGTCGAAAGTGTGGATGGCGTATACAAAGAGCTGAAGATGTCCACCGGGATGAAAAATGGCATCGGCAAAGAGCTGCCAACGATCATCCCCTTTGAGGACATTCTGGAGGTGACGACAAAATGAACTACTATTTCTGTGACGCTTGCAAGTACTGCTTCCCTGCCGACACACAGCCTGACCGCTGCCCAGACTGCGGTGCGGTAATGGTTGGAGAGAAATCTGCCGTGCGGTCGGCAACGGAAAATGAGAAAACCGAGCTGCTCCGAATACGAGCAGAGGACAATGACTGATTGACTGCCCCACTTCACGGTGGGGCTATTTTTATGAAACGCGATTAGTTTTAGCTAACCGCCACCTCTAAAAATAACCGTGCGAACTTCTGAAGTTCACACGGCTAATAGAATCACTTCAGCTTCTCAAGAATCTCATCAGCACTCATGCCGCTGGCCAGCAGTTTCTTAACCACCGCCTCGGCTTCCGACTTTTTTGCTTCTTCGACTGCTTTCTGATCCGCTTTGACTTTCTTTGCTTCGAGCTTGGCTACTTCTTCGTGCCCTATGATATACAATCATAAAAAAAGGACAGAATCAACCATATATCACTTTGCAAATTCCACCCGGCTTATAACCTTATGGGCTCTGTTCATAATATCCTCGTTTGGAAATATAGAAGAAAACGTATATGTCTCTTTCGGCTTCGGGTTATTTACGATTTTTTTACCAGAATGTTGTCCTTGAAGTGTTGCATCATACGATATTTTATTAGAAGTTTCCTCGAACGTTATAATTTTTATTTTGGGACTACTCGATTTTCTGTTTGCTCTTGTCATATATTATTACCCTTCCATAAAACAGTTATATGTGTGAATCTCTGAATTTTAGTTTTTAATTTTTCCTATATCGACGAGAATTATTTCGCTTTCTTCTACCTTGAGAAGATTGTTTTGTTTGATTATTCTGAGGTGTTTTCTGCGGCATCTGATTGCCCGGCTTCAATGACTTTTCATATTCAGCAAATTTCATCATATAATATTGATATTTACTCATCATGTTATAGAATGTTGATGCATATGCTTTTACGATATATGTGAAACTTTTCTCTGGCTTTCCGTAAATAAATATCGATCAAGCGTATCTACACAAAGAAAACCAAGCAGATCATAATCTGTATTCTCACTTTTATAAAAAGTCTTTTATTTGCAACCCTGATAGGTGCAACGATAGTCGCTATGTAATACTGGTCATAATGCTCTGTTGTATTATCATAATGAGCATTCGGATCCGCTTTACTAAGCTGTTTGTCATATTTGATTAGATTCTGCTTATAAAACACATCGTTGTTATAGCTTTGATCTCCATTAACTATCGTCCTAAAATCCGTGTTTTCAGAAACTTTAATAGGTTTGCCAGCATTTTTTTCGTCTAGTACTACACGGTTGCTATCCGTATTCCGGGAACGCACAAATGTTTTCACAAGAGCATTATTATAATTAATCGGCCCTGTTTCATTCGTATACAAATATTTAATACATCCGCATACCCTTTTTTATGACTGCCAGAAAGGACTTGCAGGATTTCACAAAGATTATCCAATTCCTGAACAAGAAATTTAGAAGTCAATGTTGTAAATAACTCCATGTTCCATTCTCGCATCTCTAATTCAATCTCTTTGTAGTACACCTCCATTTGATTAATCTCGTTACGGAAGTCGTGCATTAAACGATAGTAATTTTCATTTATTTCCCGATAGTTCTTAATAGTCTGCAATTTAAAGCAAAAATATCTTACCAGAACTAGAATAATCATTATCGCCAACGACACAATAAAGACTCTAGGTGGTATGCTGCCACCTCCATTATTTAAGTCAATACTATTAGAAAATATAGTAAAAACACCTGTCGGAATTCCTATTCCAGCAGCAATGGTGAAAAGCGTAGCGAGGAAATTCAATACACTCATTACTGGTTCTGGAATTTTGTCAATTACATCATTAAATAAGTCCCAAATTTTCAAGGCTGTCACCACCATTATAGTTTATTATTATATACCCCAACTTCTGCTTTTCTGCCACGATATATGCCAGCCGTGAGGATATGTTCAAAGTCTCATCTAAAAAGGAAGCTCGACTATCTAAATTTATTCCTTATTAAACCATCGACACAGAAATTCCGCAATAGTCTATCTTCCTCTTATTCTTACAAATTACTGTACAGTCCTTCAATAAACAACAATATGTTCGTTGCCAACCGGTTCAGCCTTATTCTTAACATATGTATCATACTCTTGTCCTGTTACTTCTGATTTTGTATACCTTTCAGTAAATAGATCAATAATGTGTTCCACATTTGAGAAGTTTCTTAAATATACTTGTTCGCCTTGTATTTCAAATACGTTTTTCCAACGTTCCACGGTCTGCAACTTTTCTATCAGTCGATCTCTGTTCATTGTAGCAACTGGGAACTTATGAATCTGCATCATTTTCTTTGCATATTTTTTATTCGGTCTCTGCACGTATTCCTGTAACTTGTCTTCATTTCCAACCAATCCAACTGCTGTAATTGATGACACTGCACGTGTAGCCGACGCACGTAAAAAGACTTCCAGTCCAAAATGACGTTCCATCAATTTGATTTCGTCAGTTATTATCTCATCACCTAAGATTAACAAATCAATCTTTTTAGTGATAATAAACATTTGGTCTTTCATTTCCTTAAACACATCCGGTTGGTCTTGCGATTTTGCAATCAACTGAAAATGTTGCTTCTGTTTATTTGGAATTGAAGCGGGCTGTATTTTCTGGTATGCCCAAAGCTGTTTAATAATACCATTCCGTTGAAAAGCAAATCTAAACACAATGGAATCTGCGTTATCTTTATCTGAAAGCTTAAAATTCTCAATTTGATTTTCTGGAATCTGCAAGAAATTAAACGGTTGGTAATGCTCATCCTGCTTAATTACGTAAAAACAATCCTGTTCATTCGCCAAATCATCTCCATCTGCGTACTTACTTTCATTATCTAAATACTTACTCTGTATTGTCTCTTTAATACTTGCACGGATTCTAGCTTTAAATCCATCGTTTTCATTAGATTTCCTTCATCTAAGACAAATCTCTTAATCAGTTGTTCTCCATCTTTCATAATAACATATATTTCAAATCCATATCTTTCATCAAGGATTTCTCTTATTGCTGCTGTAATTTTTTGTTTAGGCATTTCACTACCCACCTTTTATCAAATATCTTCATATATAATGAACACATTATCCGATATTATTTGCCGTTTTATATTGTCCCCTTCTTCAACGTTACCTCTTGTAATTCCGATACATTTCTTTTCTTCGTATTGTGCCAATTGCGTAGTTTCAAACTCAAACGAGAAAATCTCGTACCCCAATATCGTCAGTACTGGATTCTGATAATACAGATTTGTTTTCCACATTAGTGCAAATAACATCGCCATTAAAATCGCAAACACAATAAATCCTTGAGTGTATCTAAATCATCCATTGCCATCGGAAGAACATATGTCATAAAAAATGTAACACCAGAATCTTGAATTTTCTCAATATTAATAGGTGATTCTCCCATGCTCACAAAATTTGATCTCTGAGATTTTTCAAAATATCGAACACTATATATTGAGTATATAATCCACAAAAAACAAAGGACTTCCAACACCGCTGTAATTAAAAGCGGATGGTGTATCAGTTTTATCAATGCCATCTCTGGTTCTTTTAGCATCACCATGAAAAAGGCTCTGCATAAATGAGGTAACCTGCAATCAAAATACTTTATCAGCAAAATCAAAAACAATGGTGCAAATGACTGCATAATCAGTGCTCTTTTCATCGACAAGTTGTCAGTCATAAAAACACCTTCCTTCTGTTTTTCACATTCTTAGCCGTCAATAGACGTTGCCCACTGCTCACCACGTAGAGGTGTGTGATTATTAGAGCAGCAAGAGCCACGATCCACCGTGGCCCCAGAGTCAGGGCCCGTTTGCCCCAGTATATCACAGATCCGAGAACAAGTCAGCCTTATGGTGGAATTTTTCTGATATTTGATGTTATTTCAGTTTTGTAGGGATTTCTTCTGCACTCATCTTGCTCTTTTATAGTTTTCGCGCAATCCATATATATTTTCTCAAAATTTCTGCCTTTGTTACAGAGCATCAAAGAAATCACTGTACCAGCTATTGCAACGGCTTCACCTAAAACACTACTATATTTTATATGTGATATTTCACAGCCGCCCGTAAAAATGTAATATGTATAGAACATCCATGCAATAACCGAAAAAATAAATGCTCCAAAGTCGCACAATTCATCTTCTATGGCAAAACCAAAAATTTTAACCTTATAAGAATTCTTTATTTCTTTATCGATTCTATGAACTGTTCTTTCCCATTTCAGTCCTTTAATCTCTGGTTCAATATTTAGGGCAATATATACACCGCATCGTATCAACATATACTGCTTATTGTTTATTAAAGTTTGGAGAGGTATAATCACGAAGTACAACATTAGAAATAAGACACTGTTCTTAAACTGACATCCTAGACCAATGATTGTTATTGATATTAAAAACAAATTCGATATATGCGTATTATGCTCATTCATGAGTAAAATAATTTCCTCACGGATAGCAGCATATTCCATTTTCAATCCTTCTATATTTTTTTTCTTTGGAATCCATCGTTTCAAACCTCTCCATCATTTGTTATTCTGCTATCACAGATTGTCATCGTCAAAAAGATTTACCTTAATTTTGTTCTGGTAAAATTACTAGAGCCGCGCCTCTTGAGATATGACCAGTAGCATTACACCATAAGCATCATTATGCCGTTCATAAATGACATCAGTTTTTCAACTGTAACAACCTTTCTGGTTTTAACTTTTCTTCCTTTTTGATCTTTACAGTAATCACATTCTCCAACTTCTCCGTTTAACCTAATGAGCTTCTTCAAATATTCATCCTGAACACAACAACTACAAACCTTTTTCGTTGATGTTACATATCCTCGCTCTTCAAGCTGCATCATCCGGTCTTTTTTCGTATCCCATATATTTATCTCTTCTCGCTATGAATCAAAACGCCCACACCGATAGCATAACTTTGCTTATCAGTGTGGGCATCATCAATTATTTTAACTTTACTAGGATTTCTTCCGCACTCATTCCGTCTGCCGAGGAGTTTTTTCAGGACAGCCTCAGCTTCTGCCTTCTTTTTTGCTTCCTCGGCGGCTTTCTGATCCGCTTTAGCTTTTTTGCTTGGAGCTTGCCTACTTCCTTCTCGACAGACTTCAAAGCTGTACGTTTAGTTTTCAGCTCTGCTTTCAGAGAATCCATATTCGCAGTGATAGACGCAATTTCTGAGGTGATGGAAGCGATGGATTCCTGCTTTTCTGCAATCTGAGATGCAAAGTCGTTGGTGATTTTCGGTTTGTTTTTGCTCCCTTTGGTTCTGGGCATAAGATATCCGCCTTTCTATTATGTATTGTAGTTTTAGTATAGCACCGGTGAAAAGATGTATCAAGCAACAAAGGGTATAAGTTTTGCATTATATTTATAGATAATCGTTCTTTTCACTTCACTACCCTTTTCATCGAACTCAACAAGTTCAGCCCGTGTAAGGTGTCCTTTTTTGCTTGTCCAAAATTGATAGCCCCATATTTCTTCTGTGAGCCAGCATAATTATATTGCCTACACTTATCTTTTTATTTCAATTGAGTCCAATACTTTTCCTGCTCCAGAATTATATAATTGAATAACTGCTGTATCACTGTGTAGTTCCGGTTGCCAATAGCCTCGCCCATATTTAACTCTGTAAACTTTCATATCCGGGATTTCCGTTGCTTCTGTAAATCCAGCATATACCGCACCTGTGTCACCATGTCCTCGACCAGTGTAGTATAATTCATCAAAAAGGTCCGGAAAATCATCACTTAATTTTTGATTGCGTTCTTCGATTCTCTCACACTGTTTTTTAAGTATGCTGACAATAACCTCAATTTGTTCTTCAGTGAGCCATAGTTTGTTATCCATTATTTATCTACTCATCTCGTCATCATTTCACCGCTCAAAGTGCAGAAAGTAATATGATACTTACTAAACACTTTCCATCCAACAAGACCATCATAAGTCGGATTTTCCTTTTCTGGAACAATATCCCATGACATCAGTTTGTTGCTCACCGCTCCGTCAATGTAAGTAACCAGTGATATAAATTCCTCTCTAGACCTATATTTCCTAAACAAGATGCAAATACTCTGTGCAATCTCGTAAGGCGATTCACCAATCCAAGGAAATTTTGTGCTATCAATCGAAATAGCCAAATTTCTCATATATTCCGATGACAGAACTGCGTTCTTGTAGGAGAAATTTTCCGGCAGTTTTCTATCAAAAATATAGGCTGCATATTGAATTTCCGTCACCGTTTTTGGAAGCAACTCATACCATACTAATATCTTATAAAAGATAATCATAAAATCGTGTAGCTGTCTGAACTCATCGTCACTTAGAAAAGACTCTTTATCAATATAAAAATGAGTCTCACAGTTTCTCAAATGAGCCAAAATTGAAAGAGCCTTTGAATATTGCTCTTGACTTCCGCTATTTTTCTGAAAGAAATCAGCGAAAATATCTTTAGAATATTTTTGGAGCATATTAAATTCTGCAGAATAAAATTTACCTCTAGTTTCAGAATCTAAATCCTTGAAATAATTGTTTAAATCATCTCTAGCGTAATATTCCCTTAAAGGTCTGCCTTCTGGGTTATTCAGGTTTTTACACTTGCAACTCTATGGTCACCAGCGTTAAGCATTCTTTTTGCTTGACAAAGAGTTCAACCGCATTATGAAGATGTCCCACAAAATTTTTTCTATATCCCAAAGTCACTTTTCCTTTGCGAATATCAATGCAATCTTCAATTGCTTTTGCCCATGCTTCAAGCGCATTATCTTCGAGAATACCTTTTTCCATATGCAATCACCTTAATTACAATGGCTTTTCCTCTGCATTCTTAGCCGATCACACATATGATCGTTGCCTGCTGCTCACCACGGGAGGTGTGCAAAGTTTCGAGCAGCGCAAGGGATGCACATGCATCCCAATGGTCAAATCATACCTTTCACTTTGCTCTTCTACTATCTATCGAAGTTCTTTATTTCAGCCAATGGCTCAATGTCCGTGTTGATACACATGCTTTCCTTTAACCAATCCGCTTTTTGTATATCCTGTTCCAGTCACTTCGAATACCTCGCCTTTCCTTCCCACGGACTTAACCCATCCAAAATGAACGAGATTATCCAATGCCTCCTGCCATATAGCAGATTCCCGTTGCGAATTATCAGCCATAAATTGTTTACCCGCAGCCGAAACTTGAACAGGCGCACCTAGTGTGGCAAGTCTAAGAATTCTCCCGTCTCCTGCAGCAGCATAAACCAAAAGAAAAGCTGTCTCTACCGAAACCGTTTCGTTATTATAATTTTCTACTGTTGGTATGTACAGCTGACTATCATCAGACTTTTCTTCTTGTATCCTTTCCTTACTTACATCAGATTGTATTTTTCCAAGAAATCCATCTCGGTATCTCTCCCATTTAGTTGCGCTCATCGGAGACAATTTAAATTCTTCACAAAGGTTATCCTTTAATTCGCCCAATCTGTGCTTTAGCTCGTTTATGTCTCCGTCTAAAGCAATTCCCATTTCACTTGAATCAATACATCCTTTTATGTCTGAAAAGCCAAACCCCGGCAGAAGAACCAAGGTCGATTCAGTCTTTGCAAACCATGCAGCTCCCATCTCATTCAGACTTGCAGCGCTATCATAGTAATTGTGACTCAACATAAAAATCATATGAATATTATAGTTGAGTAATTGCTCTCTTAACCATTCATATATTTTCTTTCCACCAGGAATGCCATATCCGGGTACAGAGGTACAGACAATAGAATTCTCCGGCATTCCTATATCTTCTAAAAAGTTCCACAAAGGCTTTTACAATCTCAGCATCCTTACTAGAATGGGAGATAAAGACCTTATTCTCCTTTGACTCCATTCCATCCTCCAATCTCGAAATATTCCCACTCAATAACAGTTCTTTGAGTACAGTTAGCTTTGCCTCTAACTGAGTAAAATAATACAATTCGCTGTAACCTTTTTTCAATAAAGGCAAATAGTTTATATATGTCATCCACAGTCCTATCCTGCGTCAGCATACCTAACTCTGCCTCAATTCTGGCTCTCCAAAGTGCATACTCTTTATTCGCTCGAATCGTCTGGTATTGTTTTTTGCTTTGGCGGTCTATCAGGATATGAAACCACAGTCTGATAAGAAGTGGTAAAACAATTTTTAATATCTTGTACTTGATTGATCAAATCGATTAACGTACTTTTTCCCATTTTTCCACTTTCTTCTTCACATCTCAGCCAATCATAAGATTGTTGCCTGCTGCTCACCGCGTAGAGGTGTGTGACTATTAGAGCAGTAAGAGCCACGGTCTCCCGTGGCCCCAGAGTCAGGGCCCGTTTGCCCCAGTATATCACAGATCAGAGAACAAGTCAGCCTTGTACAGACCTTTTTCTAACATTTTCTTGAAGCTGTCCTTTACGGAAGCCACATCTTCGTGGTAGGTCATGCCATACCAGGTGTCGTTGCTCCGCAGCACCTTCACGGACATCTTGCCTGCATCCAGCAGTTCTCCGATGAAAGTTGGAATTAAGTACTCCGCTTTCAGTGGGTTTTTCGCCACCTCTTTCTCAAAGAACTCTTTGAAGCCTTCCTCCAGAACATCCAGAAAATCAGGAGTCAAGCCCCACATATTCATGGATACCAGAGAATTCACATCAACAACCACACCGTCTGCCGCTGCTCCATCTGCAGTCTTTACGATGTTCTTGGTCTCCACAACCTCAGTCAAATTGTTCTGCTCGTCCATCTTGCAAACACCACGGGTTACACCGCCATTATCGGACAGAGTATTCTTCAGCACGAAGCCTGCCATACAGGACTTTCCGCCATTCACCAGATACTCATGGACAGCCTTAAAGCCCTCCTTGCCGTAGTAATCATCTGCATTGATGACGATGAACGGAGTTTTAATTACGTCCTTCGCTGCGAGCACAGCCTGACCGGTTCCCCACGGTTTTGTACGGCCTTCCGGAAGTTCTCCCGGAATATCGTTGATATCCTGAAAAGCGTAGTCCACAGTTACATTATGAGAAGAGCAAATAGCAGCAATGCGATTACCGATGGCCTCTTTGAACTCCTTCTCAATATCATTACGGATAATAAATACCACATGATTGAAACCTGCTTCAATCGCATCATGGATTGAGTAGTCCATGATGATATGGTTTTGCATCATCGACCAGCTCCAACTGTTTAATTCCTGTTTCAAATCGGCTGCCATGATAAGTAATGTTGTTTTCATCTCTTTCTCTTTTCTTTTTTAATTAAACAATCCACTTTCCAATCAGAGGTATCTTTTTGATTACAACATCAACAAAATAAGCGCAAACGAAAATCAGAATAGCAATTGGTATTGACGCAAACGGATATCTAAAATTTGTTGCAACCATATTGTTGCTTGAGATAACGTAGCTTAATAGATATGGTAATATTATTTACTTCAATCAATTTTCATTCCAGCCTTTATCCAATTATCGAAATCTATCTTAATAATATCAGCCGTGTAATAATCGCCCTCTCCTTCATCCTTATGGTATTGGATTAGTATACACTGCATATACACAATCCCCCCTCGCATGCCAATTTCTCGAAGATTATCATCATCTCAAAATCTCAATAATTTCCGAGGAAAAGCTTTTGGAAAACCTTAGCTAATTTCTCCTTATCTTCATCCGCGCATAATTCCGTCGAATCACGCATATCCACAAAAAATAGCACTCACCCAACTATAATAACCATTTGTAAACGTAAAATCATCATCATTTGGAAGTTTGTCTTGTTCCACAACTTCCATATCGTTGTCCAAAATTTCTTCTAAACGTTGTTTGCCCGCTTTATAATCATAATCTGCCATTACTTTCTACCCTCAGTACAAATAGATTCCAATTAGAAACATCACTACAAGTGCAATGAAGCCAATTATCGTCCACTTAATTCCTTTATTGTAGTTCACGTGCTTTTCATTTGCAATTTTTGAATTTATGTAAATTTGAGAAAGAAGATCATTCAGATACTCTTCTTTTGTCATGTTCAATACATCATTTTGGAAAACCTGATAAGAAGCCTTATCACTTATTTTTCCAAAGAATAGTACCGAATCTGTTATCAAATCAGGTTCATTGTAAACATTGGAATTGATTCTTGCAACTAATGTAAAAATCAGTCGTGCAATTCCATCGCACAACATAAATGTTGCTATCCCAAGAAATCCAATATATAAGATCGTACAGAAATTTGCAGGCGGCATAATATTTTGCAACACATTATACATTTCTGCCATTCCGTCATTTGTAAAAATAATTGTCAGCAGAACTCCTACCAACGCAAGCACTATGCCTGCTTTTGAATCACAGCTATTTATCCGGGCATTTATTCTATCTAATGACGCTTTCGCCTCTTCTATTTGTTCATCAACATCCAGTGTATCTACTATCGTTGTTCCCGCCATTATAGCAATTCCTTTCTTACACTTTTAATGATTCGACTTATTTCACCGATGGTCATATCACAATCCTAGAAAGTCATCCACATATAGACATCTTTTTGGCTTTGTTGTGTCTTTTTTCCAACCATCCATGGTGCGATTCTTATAATCACCTCATAAGCTATACTGCAGATAGCAAGTGTTATAGCCACAACGATTAACGCTAATAGAAGATTCTCTCGTACGACATCTGTGCTCATGTGCAAAGGAATGGATACTATTTTTACTACAATTCGATACACAGGACCATGAATGCAGAGAACCATCAACGAAATCCGTCCGAGGTATTGCAGGAGACGGTTTTGGTTGATTAGCATTGCCATCAAACCTACGCCTACCACTCCAATCATAGCAGTTACAAACCACATTAGCCCCTGGTCAAGCCATAAAAAGCCAGAATGAAGTTCAGTACAATCAGAATAATTGCTATTCCGCCTGATGTAATCTTCCGTTCTGCCACTTTCCCAGCTTTAATTTGTCCTGCCAATGCCACGCCCAGCGCATAAAAACCTATGTACTTGAACACGCGATTAAGTCCCCAAAACAGCTCCGGCATCGGAAGAACAACATAGATAAGACTCATCAGCGCAGAAACAATATAAGCTATTTTCTTGCCGCCCAGATTGACCAGTATATTGAAAAGAGCTACCGTTACAAAGAAACACGGCAAAAACCACAGATGAACGTTGAAGTCCAAATTGTCATAGCAACCAGAAAATAGTCCTAGGAGAGAATCCATGAAGCTCATATCCGAATTCCGGAATCTTCTCTCTATCACTTGCCAATATAAAAGTACCAGCAAACCGAACGAGAAATACGGAACAACTATGGTCTGGATTCTCCTCTTTATATCTGTTAAAACTGATTTTTCTTTATACACCCAACCTGCTGCCAAAAAGAAAAGTGGCATATGGAATGAGTATAGCCAATTAAAGACTGTGCGATTGGAATAGACATGTCCTATTACAACAAGGATAATACCTATTCCTTTTAATACATCAAGCCATGATAAACGCTCTGCTCTGCTCTGCTCTGCTCTGCTCTGCTCTGCCTGCTCTGCTCTGCTCTGCTCTGCTCTGCTCTGCTCTGCTCTGCTCTGCTCTGCTCTGCTCTGCTCTGCTCTGCTCTCTGCTCTCAAGATTTTATTCCTCTTTCACTTTATGTCAACAGTTTATATTTCACATTACAAATTTCGCAATCCATTTTTCTCAGTAGTCACTTCTTTAAAAATTTACACGCAATTTTTTTTAATAATTTGAATATTTTTGAGTGATATTATAAACAATGGCAAAAAAGAAAACAAATTGCTATTGTTAGCATATTAGACTGATTCAAACAAACTGCAGCTACAAGAAAACAACTCATTCCAATTACAATTTCTCTTTTATTATATTTGATTTCAATAACCTTATTAAGATCAACTGCTCTATAAACCGCAATCACCAAAAAAAGATACCGCAGTTGAAATGGATGCAGCATACAGACCAATTTTCCCAATAAGAAAAACATTAATTAATGCATTGATTACTGCACCGGCAACAGATGAATATCCTACCTGTTTTGTTCTTTTTTAATGCAATATAGATTCCACTGTAAAAATTAACAAGACTATTAAAGAATATTCCAAAGTACAATATTGGCACCTGAAAAAAAGCAGTTCCATAATCGCCTTTAACCAGCACTTTAAAAATAATAGGGGTCACTGCTATCAAAGCTAACATAACTCCAATCAAAAACTTAAATAAACCAGAAAAGAGTTTTGTGTAATATTCAGCGGGATCCCCATCATCAGAAACTTTTGAAGCGGTTTCTGTCCACGCCAAATTAAAAATACCGTACGCAGTACTATATAACGAAGGTATTTTATTGGCAACAGCATAGATTCCATTTGCCGCCGCGCCCATAAAGTTAATGATAATCAAACGATCTGACAGGTTTACAACCCATAATGCAATAGAACTAGGAACAATAGGCATTGAAAAATCAAGCAGTTCCTTAAGCGCCTTTCTGGAAAACTCGTCCAGTTTAAAATAGGCAAGCATCCCAGATACGAGTACCATATAGAGATCTGAACTCAAGTAGCCTATCGTTAGAGATATAATCACCCCTTGAAGACCCAAATGAAATCCCATCAGCATAACGGCTGTTGCAGCAAGATTGACCGCTGAATAAACCACAACACTTACAGAATATTTAGCATTGTATCCTAAACCACGAACGATTTGCCCCAAAAGTGAATAAAGAGCTTCGCTTAAAAAAAGCAAACAAATTAAAACTGCCGATAATGAATCGATTTTGAATAGTCTCAAAATCAAATACACAATCGGATAACATACTACAGACGATATGCCAATATAAACCAGAGACCCTGTCACATAAAGCGTTTTATTTTCAGCGCTCTTCGATGCAAGCAAGTAACGAAATACTGCTTGCTGTATTTGCATGGTTACAACCGGAATCAATAAACTCGCAATGCTTAAAATCAGATCGTAATTTCCATATTCTTCTGTTGTTAAGTATGATGTTAACAGCGGCAACAATACAATTGCCAAAAATTTAGGAATTAGCTGTCCAATTCCAAGTATAACTGTATTTATAGCTAGTTCTTTATTTCTATCTACCATATTAACAAATGTTCCTTCTTATTTTACAATAAACACATCCTCAACATTCTTTCGTAGTGACATCGCATAGGAAAATTCATTTTTATAATATCCAGTTGCAACAAACAAAATAATACGCTCGTTCTCCGGAATGTTTTTGCAAATTTCTTTGAATTTTTTATTTTTCTTATAGTATTCGCCATTTTGGAGAATACAACTTCCAATTCCATAATAATGTAATGCCTCAACAAGAGCCATTGAAAACAGTCCGGCTTCAACATATACTTGATTTCTCTCAAACGTGTCATAAAACGCAGAGACATCTGCCGTAACAACAAGATAATTTGGTACCTCTTGCTGAAAGCCAGTATTTCCTGCAATCAGTTCTCCTAGAGCATCATTTGTTGCCTTATCCTTATACAAATAAACTTTACTAGCTTGCCGATTACATGCAGTTGGAGCTTTTGCGCGATTTTAATAGCTTTTTTCCACATCTTCAATGTTAAGGGATTTACTTTCAAACTGCCGCATTGAATGTCGACTATAAAAAACTCTGGAAAAGGCTTGTCTACATTATTCATTAGATTTGCTCGTGTATCATACTTGATGCCTGCTGTAAGACCATCAATCCGATATGTATCATATGTTTTCAGTTTTTCCACCATAGCAGCATTTTCATAGCCAAGTCCTTTTTGCATGTCAACATAAGCATTCAAGACAATAATTGCATCTTGAAATGGCATACCATCGGAAGGGTATCCCATTTTCAAGTATTGATCCATCATTTCAAAAAGCACTGCAATCTTTTGCTGCCCGAAGCCTTTACGTGGTTCTGACAGTGACATACCCTTTTCAATCATATGGGTCTGACGCAGCATTTTCGATTCCTGTGCTGCTCTTGTAACGACTTTAGGATTATTATAATTCCATCTCCTATAATTACAGTAATCACGCCAAAATTCATATATCATCGAAAATCTATCAATGATGAATTTAATTTTTTTCTTTAACTCAGGCATTTGTTACTCCTTTTTCTTGCAAGAAATTAACTACAATTTCCGTTGTTTTATACGCCTGTTGCTTCATATCCGAATGAATATTTTTCAACCTATTTTTATAAGCATCATGATTTGCTTCCAGTTGCCCAAACTTTGCAAATAATGTTTTCTCTGACAACTCATTCAAATCAATACAGTACTCACTCAAACCTATAGATTGCATAAATCCCTTCATTTTTGCTCATACGATACTGATACAAATGGAATTCCCATTTTTGCTGAAAAAATATTACTATGATATCTCATACCGACTACAGCGTATAACTTGCCAATAACATATTGCTGAAAGTAAGTATCTCGTTCTTCTGAAAAAGCATCAATCATAAATGTACCAGAGTCTAACATGTAATCATTCATGACCTTTGTATCATTCAAGTTACCATATAACTGTGGAATAAAAATAACACCATATCCTTCTTTGACTTTTTGAGTTATAAATGCCTTGAATGCTGTTGGAATCTGTTCTATTATCTTTTCATTTTTATGTACTGGATGCCACTTTAAATCCGTTATTGTGATGCCTATACATTTTTCGTGGTTCTCAATAAAATTTTTGAGTTCTGGATAGTTATTGTATTTTCTTTCGTTTTTATCAATATCAATATCATGCTGTAATGCTGAGTCCAACGCCTGTTCAACCTCAACACCCGGCAAAAAGTCCTTAACATATTTTACCGAAATAGGATCTCGTAAAACAATTCTTTCCGCACCAGAAATCACTTCTTTTCTTAGTTTATTTCTAGATGCGCAATTAAATGGTCCCATTGATGGAGCATAAAAAAATATATGGGATCCCCATTCGACGGATTAAATTCAGACGCCATAAATACAATTTTTCCGCTTTAAAATATGTATCGCCAATGGATGGACCTCCTGGTGCATGTAAAACAACATCTGCTTCTTTTTAATGCACGAATAAATTTTCTTGCTTCTTTTGTAAGTGCAAACTTCCCTTTAAACAAAAGGACAATGAAAAATTCCAATTGTGCGATTCTCGATTCAAGCTTCGGAAAGCGATCAATTTGGATTACATTTTCCGGCATACCAGGATATGGTGTGAATCCATTATTAGAAATCGTAATCGTGGCTCCCGGATATTTTATAAGGAGTTCATCAACCATTGCTTTAACAGCAGCTTCATCTCCTCTATTTGCGTTATGTGAATGAATAACAAGTATATTCACAATATTACCTCCTCTATAGTCAACTGTCTTTTCTTTACTATCTATTGGATAAGGAATCTGACTCTGCCTCATATCCTCTCGTCATTTTGTTTCTCTTTTCTTAACAGTATGCATATAAACATCCAAAGCAAGAAAGTGACACTCAACTCTTCTGTAATCTGTAAAATAGTATCTTCAATAAGAATACATATTACAATGCCCAAAGCTAGAGCAATATATTGATTGCCTTCTTTACGGGCTTTTTTCGCAATCCAGCATGTACTGTACTAAAAAAGAACATGTAGTATACAACCGCTACAACAGCTCCTAATTCAAGAAATCTCTTAAGTAACCCACTCTCTGTGACAAATCCTCCCCAATTTGCCTTTGCTCTAGCACCTGTTGCAGCCGGTCCAATTCCGAATATCCAATTTGTCTTCTCCTTAAATTTTTCTATGGAATAAAGCCAGCAATCTATTCTACCCGTATTAGATGCGCTATTCTCAGACCAGTCAAAAAATGGATTGTAGTCTATTCAAATAAAAAGCAATAGTCGAATTATTTCTACTCAAGGTAGTTCCCAAAATTGCTAACAGCATTCCAATGATAAACATTATCAATATAACTTTAAAAACCTTTAAAAGATTCACTCTTCCGCCAATATAAACATAAATAACTATTGCACTTATGACAAACGCTACTAATGGCCCTCTTGATGAAGACATTAGCAACCCAACTACATTTATAATCAAACAAATTAGATTAAGTTTGCTTGTATTTGTATAAAAATCATAAAACGAAACGACTGAAATCATTGCCATTATTGTTCCAAATGTAAGGAATGACCCTGAAAACACCATTGCTCTTATCACACGCGAACCATTATACATTATTCCTAAATATTCATTTTGAATAATATATGAGCCAGAAAACACCTCGTATATGGCAAATATAGAGAGAACCACTCCAATAGTCTTGAATAGATTTAGTATTTTCCTAATTTCACAGTATTCCAATAAATACAGAATAGATGGTATCATCATCATAAAAAAAACATACTGATAAAAAGCAAGATTTCTTTGGCTACTATTTTCAACATTTATTACTTGAATCAAAAATAATCCAATACAAAATATGTACAAAATCACACTGTCTTTTGCAGTTGTCTGTATTTTTCCCTTATTTACTAATAGCCTCTTTCCGTAGCCTATCAATCCAATAAGTATTACGCAGAAAAAAAAATATTTAAAAAGCATTCCAAACTTTGTATCCCAAAAAATTAAAAGAACACAAATATATTATGCAATACAGAAGCAAACCTTCATTTATCTGTGTTTTTTTAATCATAAAATACCTCCAGTCAAATTTCATCTCTTTAAACAATAGAAAATATCCGTTATCCAAAAATCTACTCCGGCCATAATATTTTATATATGGGAAAGCAAGGAAAGCCCGAATTACATTTTTGGTTTCTAATATATTTTTTTTTTTTTTATACACCACTAATTGCTCACTTAAAAAGCTTATATGTTTTTCATTTCGTATATTTTTTTGCAAAAAAAGAAGCATCCTTGAAATTATATCAATTTCGGTATTTAGTCCTTCCAGTCTATATTTTAGACTTCCTCCACCTCTACTAGATGCGTTCTTATCATGCCGTCTAAATTCTATAGTGTCTTCATTATATATATATGCAGTTTCAGACAAAACAGCTTTTTCCCCATAAAAGGCAATCATGTGCATAATTTTCAAACCACACATCATCATAATTCTCTAGCAAACATCTACGAAAGCACATTGCACATCCAGGTCTTGCTGGTTTTATCCAACTTCCAATACGATTAATCTTTACCAATTGTCCATAAAATTTCTCAAAATTAACTTTTTTTGTGGATGTTCCCCATCATAAAATGGGTGAACATTAGATGCTAGCAGTTGAATTTCCGGGTGTGAATTCATTATTTCTGACATCACCTTAATTTTATCTAAATGCCATATATCATCTTGATCGCAGAGAAAGACTATATCTCCATGCGATTCTTTCATTGCATCGCTAAAATTCAAAGAATACCCTTTATTCTCTTTGTTTCTTACGACATTCCATTTGTCTAATTTGTTTGTTTGGATATACTCCTGCACATACTCATATGTTCCATCAGTGGATCTATCATCGTAGATTAAAACCTCATCTGGTAGTAATGTTTGAGTCCTTATCGAATCAAGCTGTTCAGAAATATACTTTAATCCATTATATGTTGTCATCACTAATGAAATCATATCATCCTCACTCTACTCCAGACTCAATAAAGCGTCGATAAAAAGCATCTCTCTTCTTATTTAAGTCTTCTTTATTATATTCTTTTGATTTTTCAAAATTCCGTTTTGCTTCTTCAATTTGCATTTTTGGTTTCATCATTTTTTCGAGTATGTCAGCAAGTCTAACATAATCAGCTTTTTCAAACAGGCAATCACTTGAAACCAATTCATAATTTCCGCCAACATTCGTGCATATCACCGGACATGCTCTACTCATTGCCTCAACGATAGATCTGCACAAACCTTCCATAAAACTAGGCTGCACATAAATATCGATTGAATCAAGCCATGAAAAAACTTCACTGTGCGGCTTCGCTCCCAAGATAGAAACACAATCTTCCAGATGCAATTCAGCGATTAACTTTCTCAGTTTATCTCCTGATCCATTTCCAATCATTTCATACTTGAAATTATTTAACCCTCTATTTTTTAACTCTCCCATGGCACGAATAACATACTCCTGCCCCTTCCAGCCAACATCCAAAAAAGCAGCTGTTCCTAGCACAATCCTGCCTGTATTCTTTTGTATTTTCAGAATACGATTTTCAAGCAATTTATCGTCTGAAGGCATAAGCTCAACATCAGAGCATCCCAACATTTCTCCTTTGCATGGATATCTTTTTTGTAAGGCTTCATTTGTCACATACACACCATACTTTACATTTTTCATTAATCGCTTATATTGATTTTCTTTGAATCCTGCAACAAATTTTCCGTGCAAGCTATGATACCACAATGATTCCCATGCAAAACCAGTAACCTCAACCAAATACGGCTTATGATACTTTTTGTGCGTATTTTAACGCCGTATTAGTATAGATATTTCCTAAGGATCGAATAATCACTTTGTCTGCTTTTTTTTTTCACTTCAGATTCAATGGTTCTTTTTTACCAACATTCTCTTTTTGACACGACAATGCATTTGAAAGTGGTCTATACATATCAGGGAGTGCCACACAGTGATCAATTGAGTTACCAATTTCATTAAATTTTATCCGCGCTTCTTCCTTTGTGTAAATTCGATCCTCTCTACGCAATACTACAGTTAACTCGTCACAGTATCCTTTATATCGGCTCCAAATCTGTGAATTAAAATTCGGGTCTGTATAAAGTATTCCTTCTGAGTCATATTTCCACCTAGAGCCACCCTGTATAAACAATAAATTCATTACTATTCCTCACATCAAACATTTTTTACTCGCTTATCTCAGTCAGCATTTTCATAGTTCTTTCCAAGCCTTGTTTAATATCATATCTAGCTGTCCAACCAAGTTTTTTCAGTTTAGAACCATCAAGTCTAGCCTTTGTTGCCTTGCTGTATCCAGCTTTCTCGGTTTCGTCAGGCAATTCAAATACGACCTCTTTACCCGCAAAATCAGCAATAATCTTTGCAAGATCTTTCAGCATAATATCAGACGCTTCATCCGCAATGTTGTAGGCTTCACCACTTTCACCTTTCAGAATAACTGTTAAAAATCCTGCCACTGCATCTGCCACATAGGTGTAGGAATAGTACTGTGTTCCAGTACTCTTCAAAGCAATGTTATCGCCGTCCACTGCCTTTTTTAATAAACTGTGAAATAGCTTTTGTATCAGTTTTTAACATAGTTGGACCATAAGAGCGGGTAAACCTGGGAATAACGACATCCAAATTTTCCTGCTGTTTATATGCTTGACATAGAGCTTCACCACAACGTTTGCTTTCTGGATAACCAGCTCTCAGTGTATTCGAATCAATGTAGCCACAGTACCTCTCGTCGAAGAATTCTACATCTCCTCTGTTTTCTCCATAAATTTCATTTGAGGATGCGAATGCAAAACGTTCTGCATGATGTTTTACCGCAAATTTCAGAAGATTATTTGTTCCGATAATATTTGCAGTCACAGTTCCAATCGGATCTGTTGCATATGCCACCGGATGCGTATTACTTGCGAGATGAACTACAAAATCTACCTGATCAGCATTCTCCAATTCCAGTGGCTCATTAATATCATGTGACACAAATTCAAAAAAAAGGTGATGTCCAATACCTCTCAAATCGATTCTTTGCCTTTTCAAGATTCCGTCCCAATGCATATACCTTGCACTTCAATCCATGCAGGTTTTTTTTCCATTAAAACATCAATCAAAAAGCTGCCAATCAAGCCACTAGCTCCGGTAATTAAGATACTTTTATTACTCAGCTTTTCCCACGGCAGATCCAAACCAGCTACATATTTAATGTCTTCTCTGTAAATTGAATTATCTATCATAGTCCTCTCCTTATTTCAGCCAGCTGTCTTTATCTGCCTTTAAGTAAGCCTTGAACATTTCAAGATCATCTTTGGTCGTCAATTTGATGTTCTTATCGGAGCCGGCTGCAAAGTAAAAGGCGCTCTCCTAATTCAACCATCATTGTGTTCGTATAGGATGATCCATAAATACCGATTTCTTTTTCAAACGCTTCATGGTATTTACGATCCAGCAAATCAAATTTGTAAGCTTGCGGTGTGGAAACTCGACGTAGCGTTTCACGCGGAATATACTGCGTGGTCGTGGCTTCATTCTCCTTATCCACGACAAAAAATCTGCTCATTGTACGGCATGGATGTCACAGCATTTCCATATTGCTTGCATTTACTAATAACATCTGTAAGAACAGACGGTTCAACAAGAGGGCGAATACCATCATGAATAATTACCGTATCATCCGGATTTGCCTTACCCTCCAGGCTATAAACACCGTTTCTAATAGACTCCTGACCCGTGCTTCCGCCTGAAACAACCCATTTTAATTTATCAATATTAAACTGTTTTGCATAAGCCCACAGAATGTCATGCCAACCGTCAATGCAAACTACTTCAATAGCATCAATTTGAGGATGCTTCTGAAAACTTTCTAACGTGTAAATAAGAATCGGCTTATCATATACATTAATGAACTGTTTGGGAATGTCTTGTCCCATACGATGTCCCGAACCGCCTGCGATAATAATTGCAATGTTTGCCATACTGCTTAATCTCCTTTTTACTTCACATTAAAAATACTTTTTAAAGAAACTACCATAACCATAAAATTCAAAACAAAATAGCCTATGGTAAACAAATCCATAATGTTAAAAATCACCGCAATCAACATCAATACTTGAACAAATCCTGCTATAGATGTTAAATTCAGGGCAATCAGTTTAACGAAACCATATTCTGATTTATCTTTTACCGTCTTCATAGAACCTTGATCACCCAGTGTAGTAATTGCTTTATGCATTATGAAGCGTGGAAATATTACAAATATTCCAGATAATGCCCCGAGAATAATATAGAAGTCCAACGGCAACTGAACAATACTCTGGAATAATCCAGGATTTGTGCTGCTGCCACACCCCATCCAAAGAAGGATAAAACCATAGCGATGTAGCCGCTCATTGCATCATATACACTGCCCATCTTCGAAAATTGCTTTTTATATCTTGCAATGTTTCCATCTACTCCGTCTAGAAGATTCCACAGGAAAAACATTAACCATCCTGCAATCAGCATTGTCTTTGTGGTTCCAATACACATAAGTACAAATCCAATAATAATTGGAATGATAGAAATCAAAGAAACCGCATTTGGAGAAATATTTGTATATAAAAACGGAATGGTCAAGATATAAGACAAGGGCCTTCCAACATAAAAAGCGAAATAGTCATTTTTTGCAGACTTTCTCTTTTCAGGACTCATTGTTTTATTTTCAATATCTTTAGGTGTAATCATTTTAATTTTTCTTCTCCGTTAAAATTTAAAAGTATTCTTCCGTCCCAGCCAATTCTGGTCTTTATCGCTCAGGTTCAGCGCAGTGCCATCTTCCAGCGTGTAACCCTCTGCACTCGCGTTGCTTGCTCGTTACTTTCGTTAATAGATATAGACGAGTGCCCGATCCACCTGCTAAAATAATGCCTTTCATAACATCTATTCCTCCGTCATTTATAATCTCTCAAACAGTTTCCCGTGTTCTTCTGAAACTCTCCGAGCGTTAAACCTACTATGCACATCTTCCATGCCCTGCGTCACCAATCTATTCTTCAATCCATCATCCTGATAGATTCGCAACACAGCTTTACTTGCTCCGGTAGCGTCATCCACTCCAACAAGCAGACCATTTTCTCCATCTCGGATTATATTAGGAATGGCATCCACCCGACTTGCCACAATCGGCTTGCCCGCCATCATATACTCAGGCAATGCCAGTCCGAAGCCTTCCCATCGACTCAGTAAACATGCGACATCAAAAAGCTCCACATAACTCATTGGATTATCAACCCAGCCTGTTATATGTAGGCTATCCGAAATACCGTTGGCTTTTTGCATATTTTCTAATCTCGGCTTCCTGGTTTCCGTTGCCAACAATAATAAAATGTGCATTAGAGACTCTATCTTTCACTTATCTTTTCCCTTGTTTTCTACTCCATAAAACATCCGTTGAGTACACTCGTTTCTTTTTCTCTATAGCCTAAGTGTTGATTTGTACGGTCGAACCCCGTATACCCTGCACGTTTTTCTAAGTGTTGGATTGTTGAATCGAACCCTGTCGGCGCATGAGTTTTGTTAAAACTGTATATATCATCCAGTCCAATTCTCACCATTCATTGTTCGTTATGAACAAATCATTCACTTCAACCACTCAAAACATGTAATTATCATCACCATACATGCTCTACTCAACAGCTGTTTTATGAAGTAGGAATCATCTGTTTTTCTCTATTTTTCATGACTCAACAAACCGTTATGATGTAGGTGTCATTAACGGGTCAGATAGTGTACTCAACAGCAGTTTCAGACGTTAATGATAAACTCATGGATTTTTGTTGTTTTCTCCTGTTTTCCGCCATTTCTATGATTCTTCTGAAAAAAGATGTGCCAATTTTTTGTGCCGCATGGGCCAAAAGTTCAGCGTTTTGTATAAGCATCTAGCATTTACAGCTCATATAGTTGTAAAATATAGCCAATTTCAGCAACTCAATTAGTGTACAAAACAGGTTCTTTTTGGCAATGCTACGTCAATACGGTGTGTTGAGTAGACATTCGTGGGCGCAGCTATTACAACAAAGTCCGCATCCGAGTATGCAGCCTTTGCATCCAGCGTTGCGATCAAGTTCAGTTCTTTCTCTGCAAGATACTTCTCGATCTAGTCATCTTGAATCGGGGATTTATGATTGTTAATCATATCCACTTTCGCTTGCACAATGTCAACAGCCATCACTTGATTATGCTGTGCTAACAGAACACTAAGGGAGAGGCCGACGTATCCAGTGCCTGCTACGGCGATTTTATAATTTTTCATATTTTCATTCTCCTCACTTTTCTCTTTATAAAACAGCAACAAGCCCACGGCAGACCACTTATCGCAATCTACCGTAGGCTTGTGTTATCCTTCTATTTTATTTGCTGCTCCTTTTTGTGGGTCAAAACAGAGCTTCCAAAAGCCTCCTACATATAACCCCCAGGATTTCCCGCTTCTTGCAGTTTTTCAACAAATAAAACATTTGAAGGACAACCCAAGCTGTCAAAACCCTTTAGTTATCGTAGTTTTTCTTGGTTGACCCTATTATATCTCTAGCCCCTTTCTTTTCTATCGTCGGAACGCGCTTCTGCCGGATTTCCTCATAGTTCGTGCTATCGATATCGTCATACTCTGCACCGCTCACATGATGTCCAGACCGGTTGTAGCAGGTCACCTGACAGCCTTGCTGCGCCATTCGCGTGCACAGCTCCTTTACAACGATCTCCACGCCGCCCTCTCTTGACAACCGCTTCTGTCCAAATACCGCAATTCTAAGGTCTCTCTCCATCTCGTCTCTCCAACCGTATTCCTTCCATGTACTTTTTTACTCCCCACGCCCCAGCAGGCACACCTTGAAGGTTTTAAAAATAATCTTCCAATCTACCCATAAGTTGCGCTCCTTGACATACTTCACATCCAGATCCATCCACTCTTCAAAGGAGAGGTCGTTGCGGTGCGGCGCGATCTGCCAGTAGCAGCTCAAGCCGGGGGTCACATACAAACGCTGCTTTTCGTAATCGCCGTACTGCTCCACCTCGCGGGGAAGTGCTGGGCGAGGGCCAACGATACTCATATCTCCCTTCAGGATATTCCACAGCTGCGGCAGCTCATCGATGCTGGTCTTGCGGATAAACTTGCCCACACGAGTAATGCGGGGGTCATCCTTGATCTTGAACACGGGACCATCCATCTCGTTCTGATCCAGCAAATCGTCCAGCTTTGCCTCTGCGTTGGGGCACATGGAGCGGAACTTATAGAACTTGAAGGGCTTGCCGTTGCGGCCGATGCGCTCTTGGCTGAAAACAGGACCAGCAGACGGGTCATCCACCACAATTGCGATAGCCGTAGCCAGCATGACCGGTGACAACACCACCAGTGCCACAGAAGATAAAATAATATCCTGCGTCCGACGTCCGATCCAGTACAGGCGATGGTCGCGCAGATTTTCCTTGCGATTAACTTCAACTTCTTTATCGATTCCAACAGTACATTTTTTCTCCTCACATAAATCCTTGTCTATGCACTTCTTATCGTCATTCGTTTTATCGCAATTTTCAGAAATAGTGCCCTATCAACACGGCATATTTGCGATATGCAGTTTGTGGATGCTGCTTGTGCATTAAAAACACAAACTGCTATAAAGTAATCCCTTTAACTCACACCGTTCCCGCAAGCACCTTCCTTTTAGATAACCGTTCCTCTTTTCCTAAAACCGGCAGACCGTTATTCCTGATCTCCGGGCAAGCAAAAGCCCTCGGACGACAGCTTCGCCCAAGGTCATTTCAAATGCAATGTGGCCGTAATGAAAACCAGAACGTCATGCTACAGCTCAAGCGCCGTATGTGCATTGCTTCCAGTATGCAATATTTCACATTTTTGTAGAACCTCAACAAGCCCACTCCATTTTCACCTTTGCGCATCACGCCAGCAAAGGGAAACAGCAGTGGGCTTTTTATTTTGATCTATCATTCGGGTTTCCTCATGATCTATCACATGATTGTTCGCAAACAGACATAAGCCCACTGGATTCACCTCCTTACCGCAATCAAGGCGTATCCTTCCATCACAAAACAGAGGATACCAGTTCTTCTACGTGGCCGTCTGAATTCTCTTATTATTCTATCATGGTTATATCTGGGAATCAATAGAAATCCGAGGAAATGTATCCATCCATGTTTTAGAAAAAAATGCGATTCAGCCAGAACTTTTTTTGCACATTGCCCAGTTTCGCATGAAAGCTCCAGATGAAATCATCGATGGACAAAATGTGTGGTCATATAGTTGTCCAAGGCGCTGGAGAGTGCAGTCAGGTGTGATAGCAACCCCGATGTAATGACAACCGTTAAATAGAGAGCGTCCCCTCGCGCTGAAAAGCCGGTATATGCTGTCACATCAGTCAGGAGTTCTGACGAGGTATATCGCAAAGTACTACATAATTTTTATCCTCTCCCCTGCTGCCCCTATTTATATATAGGTACAATCAGCATCCCGTCACTGCAGCTACCACCTGCTCCGGGTCAGGCTATTTTTTGCGCTAAAAAAGGCCCATGCCGATCACATTTCTGTGAAAGACAGAGGCCTTCTGCTGCTAGATTTTAATCAGGTCTGGGAAGATAAAACAACTATCTCATTCTACTGGGTCAGTGTCCCCTTCCAGATTTTTAACTACCCCCGGGGTGTCTGACGTGGCGTTTTCCTGCTGCATTCTGGCGCATACCGCTTCGTAGATATAGGCGTTTACGCTTTGCCCCGCCTGTTTCGCTGCCTGCTGGATAGTTACTTTTTCTCCTTTGGGCACCGATAGCTCCAAACGGTCATAATTATTTTTCACATATTTGTGAACTGCACGCTGTTGTGCTGCACTCGTCTTTGCCATTGATTTTTCCTCCCGTACATTATAGTGCTTATTATAGCATCTATCACCTATTCTCGTGAATATATATTTTGCACAAATTTACGCCCAAATCATTGTACAACATTCCATCTTCATATATTCCCGTGAATAGTTTATACTCATGCCATCGGGAACACCGGTTCTCACATCCGACCATTCACCAACGATTTGAAGAGAGGTACACACATGAGTATCAACGTTTTACTGATCCTTGTCGAGCAGTACAAGGAGGCCGCCCAACTGATCGAGGCCGCACTGGCTGAGCAGGAGCAGCTGAAGATCCAGATCCGCGGGGCACTGGCTGAGCGCTCCACCAACTATCTGGAAGTAGGCTGCCACAAAGTCCGCCTGTCCGATTTCTCCAGCACCCGACTGGACAGCAAAGCCATCAAGGCCGTAGCTCCCGACCTGTACGACCAGTACAGCAAAACAGTCACCGGCACCCACCTGAGCATCACCTGAAAAGAAAAAGCCCCATACAGCGCTCCCTGACCAAAGTTTGCGTTGTATAGAGCCCACTACACCCGCCGGGGCGGGCTACACCAATATTATACCTGTCCCGGCCTTTTTTATCAAGAGAAAGGTTCGAAGCGCAACTCGGTCTCCCAAGTCTCTTCGGTCAGCTGCTTGGCGATATAGGCCTTTTTCTCCGCAATGGATGCCGGGCAGTTCAATGGCCAGCTCGCCGTTCAGGATATGGGGCACCAACAGCCGTTTGACCCTGGGTGGGGGTGATGGTAATGGTGCGCTCGATGGCATCCGGAGTCAAGGTTGACCATCTTCACGGGTTTGCCCGCCTCAATGACTTCGTCCATGGCGATGAAGTCGCACTGCGCCTGGCCGTTCTCGTCGTAGAGCCGCCAGGGCATCTTCTTGCCGGGGATGATGGCCTTACTGGCGGAGTCAGAGCACTTCATCTTGGGCTGATAGCTGCCATCCGCCCGCTTGACGGCCACCAGCTTGTACACGCCGCCGAACACGGGGTCCGAGGCAGAGGTGATCAGGTTCTCGCCCACGCCGTAGGAGTCGAAGTGGGCGTGCTCATACAGTTCCATGTTGGCGATCTTCTTTTCGTCCAGACCGTTGGAAGCCACCAGCTTGATGTAGGGCTTTCCGGCAGCGTCCAGGGCCTTGCGCAGACGCTT